>ERZ833608.1582-NODE-1582-length-14227-cov-3.435366_pt1 | contig 14227 bp, 15 predicted proteins | sample MGYA00519694_ERZ833608 | MGnify/ENA primary metagenome ERZ833608 (study PRJEB31850, sample SAMEA3708742) | human gut metagenome | biome: human gut; feature: human-associated habitat; material: faeces | place: China | collected 2014 ... | reverse complement strand
TCAAGCGGTTAAGACGCCGCCCTCTCACGGCGGAAACAGGGGTTCGATTCCCCTACGAGCTACTCACTGTTATTTCGAAAGAGATAAACAGCCCAACCCGGAAGTTGTCAGTATGCCAGATGGTATATTGGCAATTTTTTTATTGTCAAAAACAGGTATCTTTTACAAATATGATATGCTACAATGGAACGCAGGGGGAGGGAATTGGGATGAAAAACAAAATCTACAAAAAAATAAAAAAATGGAAAGCAAGGCTTGGGGAAGATATTTTCTGTATCGTTGAACCAAACCCGTTTCTGGCGCAGATGATGATGTTTTTGTACGGGATCGTCGGTGTCATGCTGGTCTGTGATATTGTATTGTGTGTTTCGGATTATCATAAGGCAGGGATGCAGGAGATCATAAAAGATCTTCCGGTGCTTGTTATGACGCTGGCGCTTATTTTATTTTTGTGCTGGGTGCGGAAAAGTACACTGACCGAGGTGGCGGCAGGCGCGCACAAAATTGGAACAAAAACGGGAACACTGGGCAGGTGCAGGATCTTTACGTGGGATGAGGTCGTGTCAAAAAAAGAATTTTTTGAGAGAGTGACATTTTATGGGAAAAAGGGAAAGAAACTGTTTGCGGTAAGTAAGCAGTATGCCGGATATGAGAGTTTTTTACAGATGTATCTTGACCATGTGATGATAAAGCAGAATCAGACAGCGGTAAAAAGCGGCGAAAGGAGATAGCAGATGGCAGTGATAGGGATTGATCTTGGCACGACCAACAGTCTCTGTGCGGTATGCAGGGACGGAAAGATCGAACTGGTGCCAAATCCGAACGGTGATTACCTGACGCCGTCCGTTGTGAGTTTTGGAGATCAGGGGGAGGTCTATGTCGGAAAGATCGCAAAGGAAATGCAGATCACAAGACCAAAGCAGACTTTTGCGGAGTTCAAGCGCGATATGGGGACGGATCGGATTTTTCGGGCATGCGGGCAGGAGTACCGGGCAGAGGAACTGTCTGCGTTTGTCCTGAAAAAATTAAAAGAGGATGCGGAGAAGTTTCTCGGTGAGCCGGTTACCGAGGCGGTCATCAGTGTCCCGGCATATTTTGATGACGACAGGCGTTACGCAACGAAAAATGCCGGAAAACTGGCAGGACTTTATGTGGAACGGATCGTCAATGAGCCGTCTGCGGTTGCCCTGCGCCATCAGGTGCGGGAAAAGGAGATGGAGACTTTCATTATCTTTGATTTTGGAGGTGGAACATTAGACGTGTCTTTGGTGGAAGCGTTTGACAATATGGTCGAGATCCGGGCGGTTGCGGGCGATAACCATCTGGGCGGTAAGGATTTTAATGAGGTCATAGCGGAGGATTTTCTGAAAAACTGTGGGATTGATCCGTCTTCTCTGGGCGAAAAGGAACACGGGATCGTTTTGCGGGAGGCAGAACTTTTAAAGAAGCAGCTCTCAAAAGAGGATACGGCAGAAAGAACCGTTCTGCTCGGAGAAAAAGAATATGTGATGCGGCTTGACAATCAGAAGCTGATCAGGATAGCGGCAGGATTGTTTCAGAGGATGTCTGTCCCGTTAAAGAGGGTGATGGATGATGCCGGTATGCAATGGGAGGATATTGACCGCATCATTCTTGCGGGTGGATCCTCTAAGATGCCGGTCGTCAGGCGTTATGTGGAAAGTATTTCTGAAACAGAAGTTGTGATGGATGACAGGCCGGATGAATGTGTTGCCATCGGGGTAGGTCTGACTGTGGCGATCAAGGAGCGGTCTGTGGAATGGAAAGACATGATCCTTGCCGATATCTGTCCGTTTTCTTTGGGAACAGAAATTTATGATGGAACATTTTCGACGATCATTGAACGGAATGATTCGCTCCCGTGCAGCAGATCGCGTTATTATGTGACGACAGCGGACAACCAGACGACAATGCATTTTAAAATTTATCAGGGAGAACATTTGAACGCAAAAGAGAATCTTTTGCTTGGGGAACTTGATATTACGGACCTGCCGGAAGCTCCGGCGAGAGAGACTGGGGTTTTGGTGACTTTTTTATATGATATCAACGGGATTTTGGATATCCATATTAAAAGTGCCACGAATGAGGTTCGAAAGGTCATACTCAATAAGAATATCCGGATGTCAGGGGAAGAATTAGACAAGTGCATTGAAAAAATGAATCAGACAGCGCTTTATCCGGCGGGCAGGGAGAGAAACCGGCTGCTTGTGGAGCGCGCAAAGCGTCTGTTTGAGGAGAGCAGTGGAGTTGTCCGCGAAAATATCAGGGTATTGTGAAAGCAGTTTGCGGAGGCGGTGGACTATGGGGCAGAGCGTGACATCCGGGAGCAGTATGTGCGGCTGTCGCTCTATTTAGAAGCGGTGGAACAGAACAGGGTTTCTTTAAAGGAAGATCCTTCTTTCTGGGAAGAGCATGAGGATGAGTAGCATATGGATATCTGGGAAATATTAGGGATAGAGGAGACTTTTGATAAAACAGAAATAAAAAGGGCATACGCGAGAAAGGCAAAGCTGTATCACCCGGAGGAACATCCAAAGGAATATCAGAGACTGCGCAGCGCATACCGTATGGCAGTGAAACTGGCGGAAGAAAGCAAAAAAGCGATGGAAATTGATGCAGGCGTGCCGGTAGGGGAGAACCATGGGCAGCCAGAAATTGTGATAGGGAACGGCAACCAGGCAGAAACTGTGCCGGACATGCAGGCAGAAGAAAACAGGACGCAGATGTGGGAGGATGATACAGAGAAGCCATCCGAGGGGGAGAATCCTTATAATTATGAAGAGGTCGCTTCGTATGTTTCAAAGGAGAACGAAGAGCAGTTTTTTCTGGAGTTTGAGTTATTGATGGAAAATCCCTGTCTGACAAATCAGATCAACTGTTTTCGGGCTTTGTTTTCGCGTGAGGAATACAGATCGCTATTTTCGGATGCAGGGGTGCGCCGGAAATTAGGGGAAAGGATCCTGACATGCAAAAATTTCGGCTCGCATATGCTGGATTTTTTTGAGACTTACTTAGCGGATGATGATCCGGACAGCATTTTAAAACAGAAAGAATGGCGCAGACTGCGGAAAGCGGCGGCAGCAACAGCGCAGAAAGACATTTCCATAACAGCGGGGCCGGAGGAGATCGACGAGCACCAGTGGATCTTATACCGGCTGCGTTCTGCCGGATATGCAGGACTTACCACACAAAAAGCCGCGGAATTATATTTAGAACAGTATCTGCCGTGGGCGAAGGAGCACAGGGAAGAACTGGCTGCATTCCGGAAAAAGAAAAGGAAACAGTATCTTGCATGGAATATCGGCGTTGTTGCCGGGGTTTTTGGTGCGGTTTTTCTGTTCTGGTTTCTTGTGGCGTAAAATATAAATTTTTGGGCGTAATGTTTTCCTTTGCTTTTTTGTGTACAAGTCCGGATAACAATAAACTGTTGACCGATGATATTCGATATTTAGGCGTTGGAGGTCATCTATTTGCGATTGCAGCACAAAAATCTGTCGATTATGGGTATGATGGATATATGTATGGCTTTGCTGCTAATAAAGAATTACTCGATCATTATGTAGAAACATTTAATGGAGAGGTGATTGGCGTACTGCATCCATATCAATTTGCTATTGATGAGGTAAATGCTAAAAAAATAATGGAGGTGTATGACTATGACTGGACAGATGAAGAAATATAGAGATTCTTTAGAAAAAACACCGGAACCTGTTTTGTTAAGTCAGATCCAGACCAAAATGGATTTGAGAGGACTTATGCAAAAGAAAAAGGAAAGAAAGTAATGGAACTTTCTGAAAAAGAAAGAATGTCATTTATTAAGAAATAGCTTGCATTTTAAAGAGGAAAGTGTTACATTAATAAATGATAACACGATGACTTGATTGAGAGAGGACGAAAGCCCTCTCTCAATTCACGTTTAGGAGCCATGTATTTCTGCAACAGAAATGCATGCAGAAGGAAAACTGAATATGGAAGAAAGAAGGTGTACACATGTCAAAACGTGAAACATACGAAACGCGCACCGAAGAACTGATTACTCCGATTTTAGACCGCATGAATTTTGAGCTGGTCGATGTGGAGTATGTAAAGGAAGGCGGTACCTGGTACTTAAGAGCCTATATCGACAAGGAAGGCGGCATTACCGTAAACGACTGTGAGGCAGTGGCGCGGGAGATGAACGAGATTTTAGACAGAGAAGATTTCGTTGAGGACTCCTATGTTTTTGAGGTCAGCTCTCCGGGACTTGGCAGACCGCTGAAAAAAGAAAAAGATTATATCCGCAGCATGGGAAAAGAAGTAGAGATACGAACATACCGTGCAATCAACCGTGAAAAGGAATTTTATGGTATTTTGTCTGCATATGATGAAAATACCGTGACGATAAAAACAGAGGACGGAACGGAAATGACGTTTGAAAAGAGCGATATCGCACTGATCCGTCTGGCATTTGACTTTTAAAGATGAACTAAAGGAGGAAAATCCTGCCCAGTGTGCTGGGCATTGCTCCCTGCAAGGGCACATGCTATGCAAAAACAGCATAGCAGGCATTTTGCTCCGCAAAACAAGGAGGATTTAATAATGAGTAATAATGAGTTGTTAGAAGCGTTAAATATATTAGAACAGGAGAAAAACATCAGCAAGGATACACTGCTTGAGGCGATTGAAAATTCTCTTGTAACAGCGTGCAAGAACCATTTTGGTTCATCCGATAACGTAAAAGTATCGATTGATCCGGAAACCTGTGAGTTTCATGTATTTCAGGAAAAGACAGTTGTTGAAACGGTAGAAGATCCGGTAGAGCAGATCAGTCTGGTCAATGCAAAGATGATCAATTCCAAATATGAGATCGGAGACGTTGTCAACATCGAGGTACAGTCTAAGGAATTCGGACGTATCGCAACACAGAATGCAAAGAACGTGATCTTACAGAAAATCCGTGAAGAAGAGCGTAAAGTTTTATACGATCAGTATTACAGCATGGAAAAAGATGTTGTGACCGGCGTGGTACAGCGTTATGTGGGAAGAAATGTCAGCATTAACTTAGGAAGGGTCGATGCGATCTTAACAGAGAATGAACAGGTAAAAGGCGAAGTGTTCCAGCCGACAGAGCGTATCAAGGTATATATCTTAGAGGTTAAGGCTACTTCTAAAGGACCGAAAGTGTTAGTTTCCAGAACACATCCGGAACTTGTAAAACGCCTGTTTGAGTCTGAGGTGGCTGAGGTCCGCGAGGGCATCGTAGAGATCAAGGCGATCGCGCGTGAAGCAGGAAGCAGAACAAAGATCGCAGTATGGTCAAACGATCCGGATGTCGATCCGGTTGGTGCATGTGTTGGTATGAATGGTGCCAGAGTCAATGCAATCGTTGGTGAACTGCGTGGTGAGAAGATTGATATCATCACCTGGAATGAGAATCCGGCAATGATGATCGAAAATGCATTAAGTCCGGCAAAAGTTATTTCTGTTATCGCGGATGCAGAAGAAAAATCTGCAAAAGTGGTTGTTCCGGATTATCAGCTTTCCCTTGCAATCGGAAAAGAGGGACAGAATGCAAGACTTGCAGCACGTCTGACAGGATTCAAGATCGATATCAAGAGCGAGACACAGGCGAGAGAGTCCGGCGATTTCTTAGATTACGAGAATGATTACGAGGAAGATGAGTATTACGATGAGGACGGCGGGTCCTATGAGGAGTACGAGGACGGCAGTGCACCGGCAGAGGAAAGCTATGAGACTGACGGAGCAGAAGAAAACAATGCCGAAGCTGATGGTGAGGACAGAGAATAAGAGGTATTAAGAAGAATGTCAAATAAAAAGATTCCGATGAGGCAGTGTGTCGGCTGTCATGAGATGAAAGCCAAAAGAGATATGATCCGTGTGATCAAAACAGCGCCGACGGAAGAAGGGGAAACGGAGATCATTTTAGATGCAACCGGAAGAAAGAACGGAAGAGGTGCTTATATCTGTCCGAACCGTGAATGTCTTGCAATGGCGATAAAAAATAAAGGGTTAGAACGATCATTTAAAATGCCGATCCCGAAAGATGTATATGAAACGCTGACAAAGGAGATGGAACAGCTTGAAACCAGATAGAGTGTTATCTATGCTAGGAATTGCCGCAAAAGCCGGCAGTGTGGCGAGTGGAGAATTTTCTACGGAAAAGGCGGTAAAAGAGGGCAGGGCATATCTTGTCATCGTTGCACAGGATGCGTCAGACAATACGAAGAAAATGTTTCGAAATATGACAGATTTTTATCAGGTGCCAATGTATGAATATTCGGACAAAGAAATGCTCGGGCATTTCATCGGAAAAGAATTTCGTGCATCGCTTGCAGTCACAAACGAGGGACTGTCGCACTCGATCGAAGAGAGACTGAAACAGCAATCACAACTGAATAATGGGAGGAATTAAGATAAATGGCAAAAATGAGAGTATATGACCTTGCAAAAGAATTAGGAATAGAGAGTAAACAGATTATAGAAACATTAAATACGACGGAATATGCAGTGAAAGCAGCTTCCAGCAATATCGATGATCCGGCACAGGATATCGTGAGAAAGAAATTTGGAAAGTCTGCAGCAGCGGAGAATACTGCAAAGGCACAGAATAAAGAAAATGTGTCAGAGAGCAAACCTGCAGAGAACAAGACAGCAGCACCGGAAAATAAACCTGCACAGAAGCCACAGGCAAACGAGCAGAATAAACCGGCTGAGGGTGCAAAAACTGAGAACGCAGAGCAGCGCCCGAAGAAAAAATCAAGCATTACTGCTGTGTTCAATGCACAGTACAGCAAACAGGGCGGCGGCCGCGGCGGCAATAACAACAGACGTTCTGGAAATGGTGACAGACGCCAGGGGAATGGCGACCGCCGTCCACAGGGACAGAATCCAAACCGCGGCAATGCGCAGGCAAGACCGACATCCGGTTATGATGTAAGAAAAGCATTTGAACGTGCAATTAACCCGGAGGCAGCAAAAGCAGCGGAAGAGGCAGAGCATCTTGCAGCGGCAAAAGCAGCAGAGCTGAAGGCACAGAGAGAGGCAAAACCGGCAGCGGAAGAGCCGAAGAAAACGGTTGAAAAAGTACAGGTACAGACTCCAAGAGAAAATGTCTATGCACAGAATCCGGAGTACCGTCCGCAGAATAATGACCGCCGTCAGGGGAATAATAATGACAGACGCGACCGTAACAATAATGGTCAGCGCCGTCCGCAGGGAGATGGAAGAAACCAGAGAAACAATGGTGACAGACCACAGCGCCCGTACGGTGACAGAAACGGAAGAAACGATGGACAGCGTCCATACCAGAACAATGGCAGACCGGGACAGGGTCAGGGCGACAGAAATAACAACAGAAACAATGGCTTCCGTGGTGGAAATAATGGTGGCGGCAGACTTGACCGTGAGATCGACCGCTTCAATAAAGAGGCAGCTGCAGCAGCACCGGAGGAGTTAAGAGGAAAAGAATCCAGAGAGCGCGATAAGGACAGAAACAAAAACGCAAGACAGCGCAACGATTACGATGCACTTGGCGGAAAGAAACAGGAGCGCTTTATCAATCTTGAGAAGAACGGTGGCAAGAAGAAACCTCAGCAGCAGCCAAAACAGCAGCCGGAAGAGGATGTGATCCGCACACTGGTATTACCGGAGAAACTTACGATCAGAGAGTTAGCTGACAAGATGAAAGTACAGCCATCCGTTATCGTAAAGAAACTGTTCTTAAAAGGAACGATGGTTACGGTAAACCAGGAAGTAGATTACGAGCAGGCAGAAGAAATCGCATTAGAGTTTAACTGCATCTGTGAGCCGGAAGAAAAAGTCGATGTGATCGCCGAACTCTTAAAAGAGGAAGAAGATCCGGAAGATACTTTAGTAGCACGTCCACCGGTTGTCTGTGTTATGGGCCACGTTGACCATGGTAAAACATCCTTGCTGGATGCAATCCGTTCTACCCGTGTGACAGACAGAGAGGCAGGCGGTATCACACAGCACATCGGTGCATCCGTGGTATCCATCAATGGTCAGAAGATCACATTCTTAGATACACCAGGACATGAGGCATTTACCGCAATGCGTATGCGTGGTGCAAATTCTACCGATATTGCGATCTTAGTCGTTGCAGCAGACGATGGTGTAATGCCACAGACCGTAGAGGCAATCAACCATGCAAAAGCAGCAGGTGTTGAGATCATCGTTGCGATCAACAAGATCGATAAGCCGAGTGCAAATATCGAGCGTGTAAAACAGGAGTTATCCGAGTATGAACTTATCCCGGAAGACTGGGGTGGAAGCACGATCTTCTGTCCGGTATCCGCACATACAAAAGAGGGTATTGACAACCTGCTTGAGATGATCCTTTTAACAGCAGAAGTACTTGAGTTAAAAGCAAATCCGAAACGTAATGCAAGAGGTCTTGTCATTGAGGCACAGCTTGATAAGGGCCGCGGTGCCGTTGCCACTGTTTTAGTACAGAAAGGTACTTTAAAAGTTGGCCAGCCGGTAGCATGCGGAAGCTGCTATGGTAAAGTCCGTGCAATGATTGATGATCAGGGAAGACGTGTCAAAGAAGCTGGTCCTTCCATGCCGGTAGAGATCTTAGGTTTATCCTCTGTACCGGAAGCGGGCGAGACATTCGTTGCCATGGATACAGAAAAAGAGGCGAGAGCATTTGCTGAGACCTATATTTCCGAGGGCAAGAACCGTCTGATCGAAGATACAAAAGCGAAGATGTCCTTAGACGATCTGTTTTCACAGATCCAGTCCGGAAATGTCAAAGAACTCGATATCATCGTAAAAGCCGATGTACAGGGTTCCGTGGAGGCAGTAAAACAGAGTCTTGTAAAACTGTCGAACGAAGAAGTTGTTGTAAAAGTCATCCATGGTGGTGTTGGTGCGATCAACGAGTCTGATGTCAGCCTTGCATCTGCATCAAATGCGATCATCATCGGATTTAACGTCCGTCCGGATCCGACTGCAAAACTTACTGCAGATAAAGAAAACGTAGATATCCGTCTCTACAAAGTCATCTACAATGCAATTGAGGATGTAGAGGCAGCCATGAAGGGAATGTTAGACCCGGTATACGAAGAGAAAGTATTAGGTCATGCAGAGATCCGTCAGATCTTCAAGGCTTCCGGCGTCGGCAATATCGCAGGTTCTTATGTGCTTGACGGTATGTTCCAGAGAGGATGTAAAGTTCGTATTTCCCGCGAGGGCGAACAGATCTTTGAGGGTGATTTAGCTTCCTTAAAGAGATTTAAAGATGATGTCAAAGAAGTAAAAGCAGGATTTGAGTGCGGTCTTGTATTTGAAGGTTTCGGTGATTTCCAGGAATTAGATATCGTAGAAGCGTATACAATGGTTGAGGTACCGCGCTAAGAGGTTATAAAATGAGAAAAAACAGTATTAAAAATACCAGGATCAATGGAGAGGTGCAGCGCGAACTTTCCAATATCATCCGCGGGGAGATCAAAGACCCGCGGATCAACCCGCTGACAAGCGTTGTGGCAGTGGAGGTTGCACCGGATTTAAAAACATGTAAAGCATATATCAGTGTTTTAGGAGATGAAGAATCCCAGGCAAAAACACTTGCAGGGTTAAAGAGCGCGGAGGGATTTATCCGCAGCAAACTTGCGAAAACAGTAAATCTGCGCAATACACCGGAGATCCGTTTCGTGTTAGACCAGTCGATTGAATATGGTGTAAAGATGTCTAAAATGATCGACGAGGTCACAAAAGATATCAAAAGCGAAGATGACGCAGAGGAATAAGACAAACGAAAAGCGTATATTTGGGGATGGAGGAGAACATGAAAAGTCTCGATGAACTTTTCGCGGGAGTAAAAACAGCTGCCATTGCAGGTCATATCAGACCGGATGGGGACTGCGTAGGCTCCTGCCTTGCAACCTATAACTATATTACGACATATTACCCGCAGATCGAAGTCAGCCTGTATCTGCAGCCGATACCCAATATTTTCAAATTTATGAAAAATGCGGATAAGATCATAAGCGACTGCACTGCAGATAAAGAGTTTGATCTGTTTATCGCACAGGACTGCGGGGATCTGGGCAGACTTGGAGACGCGGCAAAATATTTTGAGCATGCAAAAAAAACAGCGTGTATCGATCATCATATCAGTAACCAGAGTTTTGCGGATGAAAACTATATTTTTCCGCAGGCGAGTTCTGCGTCGGAACTGGTATTTGAACTGATCCCGAGAGAACGTCTGACCAAAGAGATCGCAGAATGCATTTATACCGGAATCATCCATGATACCGGTGTGTTCCAGTATTCCTGCACATCGGAAAAAACGATGGAGGCAGCAGGTGTTCTGATGGGAATGGGCATTGATTTCCCGAAGATCGTGGATCAGACGTTTTTTACAAAAACCTATGAGCAGAACCGTATCATGGGACTTGCGCTGGTAAAAAGTAAGCTGCATCTGGATGGAAAATGCATCTCGAGTATCATAACTGCAGAGGAAATGAGAGAATACAATGTTCTTCCGAAACATTTAGACGGGATCGTCAGCCAGCTTCGCGTGACAAAGGACGTGGAAGCAGCAGTCTTTTTATACCAGACAGATGAAGAAAATTATAAAGTCAGCACCCGTTCTGCAAGTTATGTGGATGTTGCAAAGATCGCAGCAAAATATGGCGGTGGCGGACATGTCAGGGCAGCAGGTTTTTCCGTGGCGGGAGATCCGGAAAAACGGCTGAATGAAATTATTGAAGATATCAGAGAACAGATCACAGATTAACGATACAGGCAGCCTGAAATTTTCAGATTGCAGAAAATGACGGCTGTACATGAGACGGGAAAATTTATGATTAACGGAATTATCAATGTATACAAAGAAAAAGGATATACATCCTTTGATGTGGTCGCAAAACTAAGAGGTATTTTAAAAACAAAGAAAATCGGACACACAGGGACACTCGATCCGGATGCGGAGGGAGTGCTTCCTGTGTGTCTTGGTAAAGCGACAAAAGTCTGCGACCTTTTGACGGACAAAAACAAAGAATACGTTGCGGTGATGCTGCTTGGAAAGGTGACAGACACGCAGGATACCACGGGAACTGTTTTAGAGGAACATCTGGTAGAAGTAACGGAAGAGCAGGTAAAAGAGGCAGTTCTTTCTTTTACAGGGGAATACATGCAGGTTCCGCCGATGTATTCTGCATTAAAAGTGAACGGAAAGAAACTGTGCGATCTCGCAAGGGCCGGTGTGACGGTGGAACGTCAGGCAAGACCGGTTCAGCTCTATTCCATTGAGATTATTAAAATGGAACTGCCCCGGGTCTGTATGCGTGTGCGCTGCTCAAAGGGAACTTATATCCGTACATTATGTCAGGACATCGGTGAGAAACTTTCCTGTGGAGCATGTATGGAATCCTTGCTGCGCACAAAGGTATCTGAATTTTGTGTACAGGATGCGCTTCGCCTCTCCGAGATCGAAGAACGTGTACAAAAAGCGGCAGGACAGACACCGTCAGAACAGTGGAACGCAGAGATGTTTGATTTTATTTATGCGGTTGATTCCGTATTTTTACAGTATAAAAAAGCGGTGATCTGCAAAGAATGGAACAAACTGTTATATAATGGAAACCGGATGAAAAAAGACATGTTTGTTTCTTATCAGAAAGACTGGGAACAGCAGAAGGTTCGTATTTATGATGAAGAAGGGCGTTTTATCGGGATATATGAGTACTCCGAGATACACGGGGATTATAAACCGGTAAAATTGTTTATGGAAGCATGAAATATCTGAAAAACACAACCGAATTTTATATTGAAGAGTCAACCGTACTTTCACTTGGAAAATTTGACGGGATACACAGAGGCCATGAACTCCTGATGGAACATCTGGCATCCAAAAAGGAAGCGGGACTTGCAGCGGTCATATTCACATTTAATATTCCACCACGGAAAAGTGTGGAACAGGTTGAGGCGAAAGTTTTAACAACCAATGAAGAAAAAATGCATATCTTTGAGCAGATTGGGATCGACTATCTGGTCGAGTGTCCGTTTACAAAAGAGATCATGTGCATGGAACCGGAAGATTTCATTGCCAAGATCGTGCATCAGCTTCATGTAAAGTGTTTTGTGGTTGGTTCTGATTTTCACTTTGGGCACAATCGCAGGGGCGATTATCACATGTTGAAAGATTTATCGGACAAGTATGGCTATGAAGTGCTTGTGATCGATAAAATGCAGGAAGATAAGAGAGATATCAGCAGCACATTTGTCCGGGAAGAGATTGCAAAGGGCAATATTGAGAAGGCAAATCATCTGTTAGGGTATCACTATTTTGTGACAGGGGAGATCCTTCACGGAAGACATTTAGGCAGCACGAAACTTGGAATCCCGACGATCAACCAGATTCCGCCGGAGGAAAAACTGCTTCCGGAGAGTGGTGTCTATGTGACAGAAGTGCGGCTTGGCGACCGGAGCTGCCGTGGCGTTACAAACGTTGGGGTGAAACCGACGATTGAAGGAAAAAATCCGGTCGGTGTTGAGACACATCTTCTGGATTTTGCCGGGGATCTTTACGGCAAAGTAGTGACGGTCGAGTTCTTGACAAGAATCCGGGAGGAACGGAAATTTTCATCCATCGAGGCTTTAAAAGAGGAAATGCAGAATAATATTGCATATGCGAGGGCATGGTTCGAGAAAAATGAATCCTAAATATTACGGAAATGTTACATAAATATGTTGACATTGTAAAAAATGACTGCTATACTTGAGCGGTATTGATAAACGAAGTATTCAGGATTCTTTGGAAAGGTACGGATATGAAAGCAAAATGGGTTAAGGCAGCCGGACTTCTTGCAGCCGGTTCTCTTGTATTTTCAGCAGCTTATATTGACGGAAAGCCGGGTGTGAAAGACACACAGGAAGTAATGGCAGAGAGCACAGATTCCCAGATACATGAAGTGTCTGCGGGGGTGTCTTCCACATTGGCAGAACAGATGGAAAATTATACAAAACAGGGTACGGATCTTGCATCCGGTGTTACTGATGTGATGTCGGATTACCTTTCTGTTACCGCAGCAGATATGGTCAGTGTTTCAGAATCCGACCGTGATATGACTGCATCCGGTCAGGAAGATGAGACACAAACAGAGGAAGAAAAACAGGCACAGGCGCTTGCAGAGGCAGCCAGTGCATTTGGATACACAAATCTGGGAATCGCACAGGCAGATGGCAATATCAATGTCCGTGAAGTTCCGGGAACAGAGGCAGAGATTGTTGGAAAGCTGCCAAACAATGCAGGATGTGAGATTATCGGAACAGATGGTGACTGGACACAGATCGAGTCCGGAAAAGTAAAAGGATATGTAAAATCAGAATATCTTATGACCGGTGAAGCAGCGATCGCAAAGGCACAGGAAGTAAAGCAGACAGTTGCAACCGTAACGACGACCACGCTTTATGTTCGTGACGAGGCAAACACAGACAGCCATGTCATCACCATGATGCCGGAGGGTGAGGAACTTGAGGTTCTTGAAGTCCTTGACGGCTGGGTAAAGATCAATGTCGACAGTGATGAGGGATATGTCTCTTCAGACTATGTCAGCATTGCAACCGAACTTCCGAAGGCACAGACTATGACAGAAGTCCGTTATGGACAGGGTATATCGGATGTCCGTGTATCCCTTGTTTCCTATGCAACACAGTTTGTCGGAAACCCGTATGTATGGGGTGGAACCAGTCTGACAAGAGGGGCGGACTGTTCTGGATTTGTCATGAGCGTATTTGCCAACTATGGCATTTCACTTCCACATTCTTCAAGAGCACAGGCAAACTGCGGTACAAAGATTTCCGCATCGGATGCACAGCCGGGAGATCTTTTCTTCTACGGCAACGGAAGCAGTATCAATCATGTGGCTATTTATATTGGAGGCGGCCGTGTGGTACATGCAAGTTCACCGAAGTCCGGTATCAAGATCTCAGGAGCATACTATAGAACACCGGTCAAAGTAGTCCGTGTGATCAATAATTAAATTTAGGCATTTACAACAGAAACAACCCATGCTATAATAGCGGAGTATGAGTTTAGCCCATATTCGGTAGATGGACACTCCGACCTTTTACTGAGTATCATATCCCGGCACAGCCGGAACGGGCGTTTAATAAGAAAAGGAGGATCATAACATGATCGCAAAGGAAAAGAAACAGGCAATTATCGCAGAGTATGGCAGAA
>ERZ833608.1580-NODE-1580-length-14229-cov-45.802102_pt1 | contig 14229 bp, 8 predicted proteins | sample MGYA00519694_ERZ833608 | MGnify/ENA primary metagenome ERZ833608 (study PRJEB31850, sample SAMEA3708742) | human gut metagenome | biome: human gut; feature: human-associated habitat; material: faeces | place: China | collected 2014 ... | reverse complement strand
GATGATTGCAAGTACTTATTTTTAAGTAAGATTTGAATCAAGCTTTTCAGCGGGGACGCTGCATCAGCGACGTGTATGATAATACCACCTATGGCAGCCGGTGTCAACGGCTTTTTTAAAGAAATTTCAAAAACTTTTCAGATGGAATCGATGTTCTGAGGATTAAAGAGATGGAATCCCCGATGAACACTGACTTTTTAAGGAGAAGAAAGGAAATGGAAAGCACTATATACTACTGAAAAACAAAGAGGATCTATAAAGGAGGACAAGACATTTGAGAAAACAGAATAGGAGGAAAAACCTTTACTGCTTGGAAAATGGGATGACAGAAAAACAAAACAACCTCGCTTCGCTCGAGAACTACTGTATCCGTCGCCTCCGGCGCCACCTTTTCCTTCCGGAGCAAGGTCAACACCCTTAAACCAGCCTTCGGCTGAAAAAACATGCCAACCAAGGCTAACGCCTTGAGGAAATGCAACTCATCCGTCAGCTCCGCTGACACCTTCCCTTCCAGGGCAAGGTCAAAGGCGCACCATGGCTTTTAGCAGCTTCGCTCGCGGAGCTGCATCTTTGCCCCCACGCAAAAGCTCCCGGCCGTAGCCGGGAGCGATCCGAAAGGGTCTTTGGGTTCCGCGTGTATTATGAAAAACAATGCAAGAACAAATCAACGCAACTCATCGTTTCATTATTTTATCCAAAGGAGGTATTACGGTAATTGACTACCTTCGCGGGACTTCTTTCGGACTCTTTCGTTACATATATTATACCATTTTCCGATATTAAATATAATAGGCAATTTATCCTTTATTTTCCAAGTTTAGCTTCTATGTTTATTTACTTTCTTTAGCAATGAAAAAGGCTCCTGGTCATGAGGAGGCGCATGGTTTAAATATTATAATGTGCCGAAGCACTGCTCGAACGCCTGCGCCTCCGCATAGCCGGGAGCTTTGCGGATTTCTTGTATGTACTATATACCATTTCGTGAAAAATGCAATATTTCTTTTCTTATTTTCCCTCTGAGCCTCTCTTTTTCTGTTCCTTTCTTATTGTATAATAGAGGAAATATGCTAAGTAAGGAGGGAGCTCTATGCAGGATGATAAGGTCGTGGAAGGCAAGGTGCGTCTGGCGCGTATTCTTGGGGAACGGATGGAGAAGGCTTTTTATCCGGCTGCGCGGCGTTCTTTCACGTCGGAGACGGATGTGGGGACGGCTTTTTATGCCTGGGCGAAGGCGCATGAGCTCTCTTTTGCTGAGAATCGTCATGTGCTGAATGATGTGATCCGGAAGTATGTGTGCTTCCGTCTGCAGCTGGCTTCGAAGATGGCGCGTGATTTGTCTGCGGAGAGCCATTTCCTGTCTTCTGCTTTTGAGGGGCATCTGGATTTCGATACGACGCGTTCTCTGATGTCGGAGTTCGATGCGGCGGAGAAGGCGGCTTCTCTTTTCAAGGGTCCGGATTTCTTTACGAAGTCTGCTGTCCTTGAAATGCTGTCGCTGATGACGGCGGAAGTGAAGGAGTCGCTGCTTCCGGCTGCGGATTTCTTTGCGCCGGAGACGGAGGGTTTCGTGCATGAGGCGCGCCGGATCCTGGATCTTTATATCGAGTCGTTGTCTTTCTGTGATCCGGACTTCAGGGGTCGTGAGGGAAAGCTTCCTCTGCTGCTTTTAAAGGCCATAGGAACGGATCTTGGTCTGTCCCAGGGAAATCGTATCATGGAGAGCGCGAAAACGATGGTGCCGCTTGATGAGATGTTTTCGAAGATGCAAAAAACGGAGGAAGGCCTGCCGGATACGAGGTTCATTTACCGGTACATGCTTTTCCGTGCGTATGTCCCTGCTTTCTTTGCTTCGTATCTGTGGCAGAGGCGCGACATGAGGGATTCGATTGCCGAGGGCATCCTCCAGTCCCCTTCTGTGGCGCGCTGGGTCAGGAGAAGGGTCGCAGCAGGCGATCTTCTGCCTGAGGATATTCCGGTCCGCCAGAAGATGTACCTGAAGATCCACATGTTCATGCGCCAGTGGGCTTTCTTCAATTCGAAGAACACGCGCGCCTACTACCGCTACTTCCCGGATTTTGCGATGCGTATCGCCGACAAAGCCTCCGGCGACGCCTTCCCCGCAGCTGCCATGAAACTGATGAGGGGGCTTGGCAAGACAAGGGAAGGAAACAAGCGTCCTTTCTCCAAGGAAATGGAGAACTTTCTCATCGAGGAAACGAGGGACTACGTCATCCAGACGGCCCACACCATCTACTTCACCTACGGCCTCTCCTTCAGGAAACCCGACGACTTCGTCGTGTCCACATTGAAAGAACTGCCGATCAAGCATCCCTTCCTCGCAGGGATCAAGAAGATATTCGGACTGTGAGATTTAAAAACAAAAAACAGAGGGAAGCCCCGCTCGATGGCGGGGCTTTTTTTGGTGCGGCGGACTGAGAGAGGATAAAACCTTACAACCGAGCTGACACTCGAGGGAAATGAACCTTTTTGAAAACCATAAAACCAAGGCTAACGCCTTAAAGAAATGCAACTCATCCGCCCCGTACACTAACTTATGAGACATTTGTGTTGCTACCGCTACCGTCAACTGGTATACGGCGCACCTTCTCTTCCAGAGCAAAATCAAGACCGGCCTACGGCCCTGAAAATCAAGACTCAGTACATCGCAGTTGATAGTTGTCATTCACGCCAATGCGGAAGGTTTTAACCTGCCCCAGCGGGGAAGGCGCGGTCAGCCAATCATTTAACTGTTGCTGACGAAAGGGGTGCAGTATTCATTGCTCTTAGAAATATAAAAAGGTTCCGCGAGCGGAGCGAGGTTGGATGGTGTTTTAAATCGCGCTCCGCCGCGGTTGTACGGTTTCTATATAAGAGCTTATTGATATGAAAGCGTACCTTAGCACTTTTAGCGATGCTGCGGAAGCGAAGGGAAAACCTTTACAACCGCAGCAATGCTGCGAGAACTACATCTCATTCCCGGTCTCCGACCGGACCTTCTCCTTCGGAGCAAGGTCAACACCCTTAAACCTCGCTTCGCTCGAGGAACAGCCCCCTCACACGCAAAAAGGACATCCCGCGCGGGATGTCCTTTCCTTTTTCCTTATTTATCGTTCTATCATTGATTATTTGTTTTCATCTCTGTGAGCAACGGCTGCGTCTATGAGGCCCTGGAAGAGGGGATGCGGACGGTTCGGGCGGGATTTGAATTCCGGGTGTGCCTGGGTTGCTTCGAAGTATGGATGGTCGGCGAGTTCGATGGTTTCAACGAGTCTGCCGTCCGGGCTGGTGCCGGATACGATAAGGCCTGCTTTTTCGAGTTCCGGGCGGAGTGCGTTGGAGACTTCCCATCTATGACGATGACGTTCATAGACGATTTCCTGGTTGCCGTAGAGTTCTCTTGTCTTGGTGCCTTCTTTGAGTTTGCACGGGTAGATGCCGAGGCGCATGGTGCCGCCTTTTTCGGTGACGTCTTCCTGGTCGGACATGAGATCGATGACCGGATATGGTGTATCCGGTACGAATTCGGTGGAGTTAGCGTCTTTCATGCCGCATACGTCTCTTGCGTATTCGATGACGGCGCACTGCATGCCGAGGCAGAGGCCGAGGAACGGGATCTTGTTGGTGCGTGCGTACTTGATGGTGGCGATCTTGCCTTCTACGCCGCGGTTGCCGAAGCCTCCTGGTACGACGATGCCGTCGATGTCTTTGAATACTTCACGGAGATCGGGCTGTTCTTCTTCGATGGTTTCGGAGTTGACCCAGCGGATGTTGACCTTATTTCCTGTCTTGAAGCCTGCATGGGAGAGGGCTTCGACGACGGAGAGGTATGCGTCGTGGAGTTCGACGTATTTGCCGACGAGGGCGATGTTGACGGTCTTATCAGCGGAAAGGATGCGGGAAACCATGGCTTCCCAGTCTTTCATGTCGCACGGGCTGTCGTCAAGGCCGAGTTTTTCGAGGGCGATGCGGTCGAGGCCTTCGTCTCTCAGCATAAGCGGTACTTCATAGATGCTGGATGCGGTGAGGTTGTTGATGACTGCATCTGGTTCTACGTCGCAGAAGAGGGCGATCTTTCTCTTCATGTCTTCCGGGAGTGCCTTGACGGTGCGGCATACGATGATGTCCGGCTGGATGCCGATGGAGCGGAGTTCCTTGACGGAGTGCTGGGTCGGCTTGGATTTCAGTTCGTCTGCTGCTTCGATGTATGGCACGAGGGTGACGTGGATGTAGAGTACGTCATTTCTGTTCGGCACGTCCTTCTTGACCTGACGGATGGCTTCGAGGAATGGCAGGGATTCGATATCGCCGACGGTGCCGCCGATTTCGGTGATGACGATGTCTGCATTGTCATTGCGGCCGACGCGGAGGACTCTGTCTTTGATTTCGTTGGTGATGTGCGGGATGACCTGGATGGTGGATCCGAGGTATTCGCCTTTTCTTTCTTTGTTGATAACGGACTGGTAGACTTTGCCTGTTGTCACGTTGGAAGCCTTGGAGAGGTTTTCGTCGATGAAACGTTCATAGTGGCCGAGGTCGAGATCCGTTTCGGCGCCGTCGTCAGTGACGAATACTTCGCCGTGCTGATACGGGCTCATGGTGCCGGGGTCGATGTTAATATATGGATCGAATTTCTGGATGGTGACTTTGTACCCTCTGTTTTTGAGTAATCTTCCGAGGGAAGCGGCCGTGATGCCTTTGCCCAGAGATGAAACGACGCCGCCGGTTACGAAGATGTATTTAGTCATGAGACCTCCTCTTTCAATGATAGTAACGATCGAATTTTCTTCCTTTTATTATACTCCCGGCCCGTATGGGAAGAAATACGGCGGGATATATTTTTACATATGTTCAGGAGCAGAAACGCCCAAGATGGCGAGTGCATGCGCGAGGACGTACTGTACGGCTGTGATGAGGCCGAGGCGTGCTTCGGTGGTCTTTGCATCGACGCCGAGGATTCTGCATTCTCTGTAGAAATGATGGAAGAGGGCTGCCAGTTCGTAAGCATACTTGGCTACGCGCTGCGGTGCTCTTTCAACGGCTGCGCCCGCCAGAAGCTGGTGGTAGTTTTCCATTTTCTTGATGAGGTCGAATTCGCATTCTTCCTTGAGGTAGGAGAAATCGGTGCCTGCGAAGGACGGATCCCATTTCACGCCTGCTTCTTTCGCCTGATCGAAGAGGCTGTGGATGCGGGCATGGGCGTACTGGATGTAGTAGACCGGGTTGTCGCTGGACTGTTTCTTGGCAAGATCGATGTCAAAGTCCATCTGGGAGTCGAGTGTTCTTGCGCAGAAGAAATAGCGTGCTGCGTCGGTGCCGACTTCGTCCATCAGTTCACGCAGGGTGACTGCCTGGCCGGTACGCTTGCTCATCTTGACTGGCTGTCCGTCGCGGAGGAGGGTAACCATCTGGAGGAGCATGATTTCAAAATCATCGGGGTTGTATCCGAGGAATTTCATAGCCGTCTTCAAGCGGATGATATATCCGTGGTGGTCAGCGCCCCAGATGTCGATGAGTTTGTTGTATCCTCTTTCGATCTTGTTTCCAACGTATGCGATGTCGGAGCAGAAGTAGGTCGGCACGCCGTTGGTACGGATGACGACTCTGTCCTTGTCATCGCCGTTCTTTGTGGTACGGAGCCAGAGGGCGCCGTCTTTTTCGTAAAGGTTGTCTTCATCCTTCAGTACCTTTAAGGCCTCGTCGACCTGTTCCGGATAGAGGGATTTTTCGGAGAACCAGTTGTCGAAGTCTACGTTGAAATCGTGGAGGTCCTTGCGGAGGGCGTCGAGTTTTTCGTTGAGGCTGATGTCCTTGAATGCCAGGAGGCGTTCTTCATCGCTCATGCCCAGGTATTTCTTGCCGTCTCTTTCAAGGATTCTCTTGGCTGTTTCGACGATGTCCTGTCCATGGTAGCCGTCTTCCGGGATTTCTGCGTCGTAGCCGCAGAGCTGGAGGTATCTGGCATTGATGGATTCAGCGAGATGGTCGATCTGGTTGCCTGCGTCGTTGACGTAGTATTCGGAATAGACGTCATAGCCGGCAGCGCGGAGCAGGTTCACCATAGCGGAACCGTATGCTGCGCCTCTGGCATGGCCGATGTGAAGCGGGCCTGTCGGGTTGGCGGAAACGTATTCCACGAGGATTCTGTCCTTCTGGTCTTTCGGAAGGTCCCCGTAGGACGGGCCTGTCTTCAGGATTTTTTCCAGTTCGGCATAGACGGTGTCTGCTGCCAGGAAGAAATTGATGAACCCTGCGCCTGCGATATCCATCTTGGCAACAAGGGGCGTGTCGATATGTTTCACGATCACTTCCGCGATCTGGCGCGGCGCTCTGTGCGCTGCTTTTGCCCAGCGCATGGAAGCATTGGTGGAATAATCGCCGAATTCCTTGGACTTCGGGACTTCCAGACGCTGCATGGGGGCGTATTCCCCTTCCGGCAGCTCGCCTGCCGCAATGGCGGCGTCCTTTGCTTTTTCAATGATTTCCTTCAGTTGTTCTCTGACTTCCATGAATACTCCGGATCCTCCCGCACTTCTATTACAACTTCATTTAAATGGTTAAACAGTCCTTTGAGCTCGACGTCGTAGGTCAGAACGACCTTGCCTTCGCCGCCTGTAAGACTGTCTTCGATGCTCCTTGTAACGACGGTCACTTCGAGGGGTCCCATCAGTGTCTGATAGGTCGACTTCGATGACTTGCCGATGCGGTACTCCTGCTCCTGCAGGAATGTGCCTTCCCGCAAAAGGCTGACGTGGTCCTCGTAAACGCGGAGCGTCGTCGTCGTGCCTTCCATGCCGGCTAGTTTCGTTTCCCGGTAAGAGACGTACCTCATATTCCCCTCTTCCCCGTAAATGCCCGGGGTTTCCAGGGTGATTTTCTCATCCTTTCCGGTCTCGTCACGCTGGACGGAAGTGACATTGATAATGACGTGTTTCTCCAATCTATGCCGCCTCCTTCATCAATGAATCAATCATTTTTATTATATCATAAGAAGGCCTTTTTCCACTCCTTCTTATAACAATACAATACTAATCATTATAGCACGCGCGTCTACCTCTCTCAAATGGAAAATGGAAATAAATAAAAAGAAAAAAGGGCGGAGAAATGAATCATTTCCGAGGGCCCTTTTCTTTTACTCTTTATGGTGTGCTCCGCGGTTGACCTGAATGATTTCTTCATGGGTGGGCGCTTTGGCAAGGTGCATGAGGTGGTCATTGATGGCATCGCGTACGCCGGGCGCTTTTCCAGGGACGGCTTCCTGCAGGGCTTTTTCCATTTCTTCTTTATTGTAGTCGCAGCAGTAGCAGGGTGTCCCGGGCTGCTGGCGCCAGGATTCTTCGAGGGTGCCTCCGTCGACGGGATCGAAGCCCGCTTCATCGATCAGGCGCATGACGACGGCTTTGTCTTCCGCACTGTCTCCTGCAGCAGCGGCGGCAAGTCTTCCCTCGTCCCCTTTCTTTCTGCCCTTCTCTGCCAGGGTATCCCCCAGAACGTTGTTGAACGCTTTGATGATGGGATGCCCGATTTTCCCAGAAACCCAGAGGCTTTCTGTTTTTCCTTCGTCCAGTTCCTTGATATGGGAATCACGGAGGTCCGGATAATAATTGGACGTATCCACCACGATCGTCTTTCCTGCATCCTTGAAAAGATCCCTGGGAAGCTTCTCAAGGGCAGGAAGAGGAACCGCCAGAATGACGACATCCTTTCCTTTGACGATTTCAGAAATATCCGAAGGCGCTGCGCCGATCTTCTCTGCAAACGCCCTGACGGCTTCCTTCCCTCTCGAATTGGCCACGCTGACCTGATGACCGGCCTTCACGAACTTCTCCGCCGATATGCCCGACACCAATGACACCTATATTCATATCCACGCCTCCTATATATTGAAAGTTTTATATATATTATACACGAGGGGGAAAAGGGAGGGAACTGGGGAAACGAACTACAGCTCGGAGTAATCAACCCTATCCGCCGGCATCAGAATTTGGGGCCGGCACCTTCCCCGTCTGGGAAGGCGAGTATTGGCGGCGCTTTGGGAAGGCGAGTGTTGGCGGCGCTCGGGAAAGTCAGCGCCCAGTACATCCGAGCTTGCGAGTTTCCACAAAAAAAGATGCGGAACTGTTTGGGTTCCACATCTCTATTGATTCTGTTTCTTTTCTTATCTCTTTCCGATTCTTCTTGCTTTGTAGGCTTTGAGTTTGGCGTCGCGGATTTCGAGGTGTTCGAAGTATTTCTTGGTTTCTGCGACGATGACGCCTGTGAGGCCCAGGAGGGCAATAAGGTTCGGGATGGCCATGAGGCCGTTGACGATATCTGCGAGTGCCCAGATGGATTCGAGTTTCAGGAAGGCAGCGGATGCGAGGATGACGAGAAAGAGGACTCTGTAGAAGAGGATGCTCTTGGTGCCGAAGAGGTATTCCCAGCAGCGTTCGCCGTAGTAGTTCCATCCGAGGATGGTGGTGAAGGCGAAGAGTGCGAGAGATACGGTGAGAAGAATCGGCGCGAAGCCGCCATAGGTGACGGCAAATGCGTTCTGTGTAAGTTCAGCGCCGTTGGTGTCACCGAGCCACTGGCCGGATACGATGATGGTAAGACCGGTCAGGGTACAAATGATGATGGTGTCGATGAAGGTACCGGTCATGGAAATGAGGCCCTGTTCTGCCGGCCATTTTGTTTTAGCGGCAGCAGCGACGATCGGTGCGGAGCCTAAGCCGGATTCGTTGGAGAAGAGGCCTCTGGCGATACCGCTTCGCATAGCGAGCATGACGCCTGCGCCTGCAAAGCCGCCGGCAGCTGCGGTGCCGGAGAATGCGCCGGTGAATACCTGGCTGATGGCGCCCGGGAGGCCGCCTGCATTGAGTGCCAGGAAGATGACGGTAACGACGAAGTAGATGACGGCCATAGCCGGAACGATTTTTTCAGCAGCTTTTGCGATGGACTGGAGTCCGCCGAAGGTGATGATAGCTACGAGTACTGTAATAACGGCGCAGGTGATGTAGGTGGAAATGCCAAAGCCTGCTTCCACGGAGGAAATGATGGCGTTCATCTGTGTCGTGGTGCCGGAGCCAAGGAGGGCTACCATGCATCCGAAGAAGGCAAAGAGAACGGCGAGTGGTTTCCATTTCTTGCCAAGGCCCATTTCGATGTAGTACATCGGGCCGCCGGCGATGTTGCCGTTGTCGTCGACCTGACGGTATTTGACGGCAAGGCAGCCTTCTGCGTACTTTGTCGCCATGCCGAAGAAGGCGGCGAGCCACATCCAGAAGAGTGCGCCAGGGCCGCCGAGTTTGATAGCGGTAGCGACGCCGACGATGTTGCCGGTGCCGACGGTGGCAGCGAGCGCGGTACAAAGCGCTTTGAATGAATCAATGTCTCCTTCGCCCTTGTTTCTTGCGAAGAATATGAGCTTCAGAGCTCTCGGCAGTTTGACGACCTGCAGCAGTGTGAGCCGGAATGTGAGCCAGATGCCCGTACCGACAAGTAAGACTAAGAGCCACGGTCCCCAGACGATGCTGTCAATCTGGTTTAAGATGTCTAACAACATAGATTTTTCCTCCCATTTTCCCCAGATCCCCCACCCCTTTGGAGGGATCCACTACCTGAGAAAGACTTTCCTTTCCCAAAACCCATTAAAAAACCGCCGGCTCTAAAAATGAAAACAGAGCCGGCGGCCCATTGATTTCTCAAAGTCCTTGTCCGGCCCTGTCCTTTTGCCTGAGAGATTGAGGCTTGCGCCTTTTGCACCTTCGGCTTCCGCATCGTTTCAGCGGAGATCTCCAGAGTTATGTCCGCATACAGTTTCGTGTCCTTTGAACGCCTGATAGTGTTACTCCTTCGGCAGTCTCCGAAAGGTGTATATTGAATAAGTATACACTTTTCATCCTCGAGCTCTTTCTGTATGCATCATCCATTACGAATTGTATTGTTATTATAAGGCAAAGCAGGTGTATTGTACAATAGATTTTTTGTAAATTTTTTTATATTTCCATAAAAATTTCTTACAAGTTTTGCATATATAGTGGATACTTGTTGCATTATAAGCATACACAAGTCTATTTTATTACTATTATATATAGGAGAGCGTCATGAAGCTCATCACTCCCCATTTCCTTCCTTCTTATTCTGTGATCTGAATGTCAGAGGGCACTTCCTGTTCAGATGCGTTGACGACGACGGCAACGGCTGCATCGCCTGTGATGTTGAGGCAGGTGCGGAACATGTCGAGGACTCTGTCGATGCCGGCAACGAGTGCAAGGCCTTCGAGCGGAAGTCCGACGGACTGGAGTACCATGGCAAGCATGATGAGGCCTGCGCCCGGGACGCCGGCGGTGCCGATGGAGGCAAGGGTGCCGGTGAGGACGATCATCATCATCTGGTCAAAGGTGAGCGGTACGCCGAATACGTTGGCGATGAAAATGGAGCAGACGCCCATATAGAGAGCGGTGCCGTCCATATTGATGGTCGCGCCAAGAGGCAGTACGAAGGATGCGATGTCGCGGTGAACGCCGAGTTTTTCCTGGACGTTCTTCATGTTGACCGGAAGCGTGCCTGCGGAAGAGCAGGTGGTGAAGGCGATGGCCATCGCTTCGGACATGCCGCGGAAGAAGGTGACCGGGCTCATGTGAGCGGCGACGGTCGTCATGGCAGAGTAGACGCAGACGGCGTGGATGGTGCAGCCGATCAGCATGCAGATGATGACGGAGAGAAGCGGCAGGAGCACTTTCGGTCCGTTCATGACGACGACAGGAAGCAGCAGGCAGAAGACGCCGATCGGGGCGGTCTTCATGATCATGGCGATGATCTTGTAGCAGACTTCAGCGAATGCATCGAAGAAGCTGATCAGTGTCTCGGCTCTCTTGCCGCCGACGGAAATGATGCCGGCTCCGACGAAGAGGGCGAAGATGATGACTGGCAGGATGTCTGCCTTGGCCATGGATGCGATCGGGTTCGACGGGATCATGTCGACGAAGACCTGCATGATGCTCGGGGCTTCCTTGACCTTCGGCGCGGTCGCTCCGGCCATGCTCATGCCGGTGCCCGGATCAATGGCCAGGGCTACGGCAAAGCCGATCACGATGGCGATAGCGGTGGTCACCATGTAAATGGACAGCGTCTTGATACCGATACGGCCCAGTTTCTTCATATCCCCCATGGACGTCATGCCGACGACCAGGGAACAGAAGACGACAGGAACGATCATCATCTTGATCAGATTGATGAACATGGTGCCGATCGGGGCAATCCATGTCTTCACAGGCGCCGCTGCGCCTTCTCCCAATACCAGTCCGACGATGACGGACAGGACAAGGGAGGCAAAAATCTGTAACGAAAGATTCATAATTTCCCCTCCAGGTGCCTTTTAAGGCATTAAAAATGATAGACATATTATAGGAGCATACATAATAAAAAACTAATAGATTTCGTAAATTATCCATACATTTATATATGTACCCGTCTGAGATATTTAATAAATTATGTAAAGCATAACCTTTGTATTATAATTCATGAGATTTACTATTTCGCTTTATGAATCAACATGCATGAAAAAAAGAGCGCGATTGAGAATAACCGCGCTCCCTATGTAAATTCGCTATAGGAAGGAAATGGGATTTCCTTTCTGAAAAATAAACGGGAAACTTTATTTTCTAATGATATTCAAATCTTTTGAACCACTTCTTCTGCGGCCGTCTCCCCTGCCCTTGCTGCCTTTTCAGCGGCAATGACTTTCTGGTAGGAGAAGACTTCTTCCTTGATGACCGGTGCGAGGACGAGGATGGAGATCAGGTTCGGGATCGCCATGAGAGCGTTCGCGATGTCGGAGAGGCTCCAGACGAGGTCTAGTGTCTGGGTAGCGCCTACGTAGACGACCATGGAGAAAGCGACGCGGTAGATGAGGTTGTACTTATGGGTGCCGAAGAGGTATTCCCATGCTTTTTCGCCGTTGTATTCCCAGCCGAGGATGGTGGAATATGCAAAGAGGATGATGCCGATGGAAACGATGTAGCTGCCGATCGGTCCGATATTGTGGGAGAAGGCTGCCATGGTGAGGGCCACGCCGGTCAGGGGCTTGCCGTCAGCGCCAAGGGTGCCGAGGACGCCGGAGGAAGCAATGGTGAGACCGGTGATGGAGCAAACGACGATGGTGTCGATGAAGGTGCCGGTCATGGAAATGTAGCCCTGTCTTGCCGGACGGTCAGTCGTGGAAGCAGCGGCCGAGATGGCAGCTGAGCCGAGGCCTGCTTCATTGGAGAAGCATCCTCTTGCCACGCCGTAGCGCATAGCGTTCATGACAGAAACAGTGATCGTACCGAGCACGCCGCCTTCGACAGCGGAAGGATCGAATGCCATCATAATGATCATGTAGAGGCCGTGCGGTACGTTTTCAATATTAAGGATGACGCAGAGGAGGCCGGCAGCGATGTAGAAGGCAGCCATGCCTGGAACGACGATGGAGGAAACTCTGGAAATGGAGGTGATGCCCCCTACGATGACGGCAAGGGTCATGACGGTCATGATGATGCCGCTGATTTCATTGGAAACACCGAATGTCGCATTGACGGCGGTGCTGATGGAATTCGCCTGGGTCATGTTGCCGATGCCGAAGGAGGCAATGACGGCAAAGAGAGCAAAGAGGAAACCCATCAAAATGCCGGCTTTCTTGTTCTTGAAGCCGTTCTTCATCGTGAACATCGGGCCGCCCTTCATTTCACCCTTCGCGTTCACTTCGCGGAACTTGAAGCCGAGCATGCATTCAGAGAATTTCGTGGACAGGCCGAAGCAGGCGGAAATCCACATCCAGACGAGAGCGCCCGGGCCGCCGGCAAACATAGCCGTCGCAACGCCCACAATATTTCCTGTGCCGATCGTAGCCGCCAGAGCGGTCATCAGCGCGGAGAAGGGAGAAACGTCGCCGCTGCCCCTTGAAGTCGTCCTAGACTCCTTCGAGAAAATGCTCTTCAGAGCATAAGGAAGATTTCTCCATGTGAGAAAGTGAAGAGTGAGGGTCATGTAAATCCCCGTGCCCACGAGGAGACAGAGCATAACCGGCCCCCATACGAAACTATCAGCCGCATTGGCCCATTGATTGAGTTCAGCCATATCCATTTTCGGCAGCTCCCTTCTTGATTACTTGCTATACGGGATTCAATAATTTTTGGAAACAAAAAAGCGCCGCACTCAGCCTTCAGAAAGATCTGAAGTGCAAAGCTGGCGCTATGCGTGGATGCATACATACATAGCCGGGGGTTACCCTGCTGCCAGCCCTGTCCTTTTGCCTGAGAGATTCGGAATCAAAGATCCCTTTGCACCTTCGGCGTCCGCATCTTTTCAGCGGAACTCTCCAGAGATGTGTCCGTACACAGTTTCGTGTTCTCAGAACGCCTGATAGTGTTACTCCTTCGGCAGACATTTTCATGTCATTTTTCCGTGTACTTCATCCACCCTTATGGTACGGGAACCCGTACATTTCCACCACAAACCGGGACTCGTCATAGATTCCGCCCTCGGATGTGATTTGATTGAATTATACACGCATTTTTTCAAAAAGCAAGTACTTTTTCATATATATTTTTTATATATTGATACTATGTATTTTTATAAATTCCGCATACATGAAAAACGCCGCCTGTATACTGTATATCGCATATACAGAGAGTATAAGGAACTAGTTTTCGGGACAGATGAAAATGGATGTACTATGTTTTTTGATAGAAAATATCTATGTAATTTTGAAACAGGAGGAAAACGGGAAAAAAATAAAAGATTAAAAACGCAGGGAATGGGAAGAGACAGATGGATAGAAAAACAAAAGAGGAGATTTTAAGAGCGCAGGATACCTTCCTTATATATATAGTATTTATATATAGAGAGGAGGATTAAAACCGGACAACCGAACTTCGTTCGTAGTAATCAACCCTAACCGCCACTTCGTGGCCCTCCTTCCCCGTCTGGGAAGGTCAACACCACTTACTTGCTTCGCAAAAGGAAAACAAGCAAACCGAACTTCGTTCGAGGAAAACCCTACAACCAGCCTAGCGGCTGAGGAACTACATCTCATTTGTCAGCTACGCTGACACCTTCTCTTTTCGGAGCAAGGTTAACACCCTTAAACCAAGGCTACGCCTTGATGAAAACCTCAAAACCTCGCTACGCTCGATGAAATGCAACTCATCCGTCGGCTCCGCCGCCACCTAGTACCATATAAGTGTAGTCAGATAGGTCGCTCCTATCTAC
>ERZ833608.1574-NODE-1574-length-14273-cov-3.555634_pt1 | contig 14273 bp, 13 predicted proteins | sample MGYA00519694_ERZ833608 | MGnify/ENA primary metagenome ERZ833608 (study PRJEB31850, sample SAMEA3708742) | human gut metagenome | biome: human gut; feature: human-associated habitat; material: faeces | place: China | collected 2014 ... | reverse complement strand
CCCCAGTGTTTTCTTTTGCTCTTGTCAACTTTCCGTAATTTAATTCACGTTTTCTAAGAGTTTCGCAATTGTCTAAAAATATCGTAGATGGCAGAAAACACAATTGTTTTCGCAATCACCTACGATATGAAACTCAATTTTATAATTCGCAGTTATTGACAGTTCTTGGGAATGGGATAACGTCACGGATATTAGACATACCTGTCAGGTACATGACGCAGCGCTCAAATCCAAGTCCGAATCCTGCATGTCTTGCAGAACCATATTTGCGGAGGTCAAGATAGAATCCGTAATCTTCCTCTTTCAGTCCAAGTTCATTGATCCTTGCAAGTAATTTTTCGTAATCATCCTCTCTCTGGCTTCCTCCGATGATCTCACCGATGCCAGGAACCAGACAGTCTACTGCTGCAACTGTTTTTCCGTCCGGATTCAGTTTCATGTAGAAAGCTTTGATCTCCTTTGGATAATCAGTTACAAATACCGGGCGTTTGAATACCTGCTCGGTCAGATAACGCTCATGCTCGGTCTGAAGATCGCAGCCCCAGGATACTTTGTAATCAAATTTATCGTTGTTCTTCTCTAAGATCTCAACTGCTTCTGTATAAGTCACACGTGCGAAATCAGAGTTTGCAACATGCTGTAATCTCTCTAACAGCCCTTTATCGATAAAGCTGTTGAAGAATGCCATCTCTTCCGGTGCATTCTCTAATACATAGTTGATGACATATTTTAACATGCTCTCAGCTAAGATCATGTCATCCTCTAAATCTGCAAATGCGATCTCCGGCTCGATCATCCAGAACTCTGCTGCGTGTCTTGTCGTGTTGGAGTTTTCTGCACGGAAAGTAGGTCCAAAGGTATAGATGTTCTTAAATGCCATCGCATAAGTCTCACCGTTCAGCTGTCCGCTTACAGTAAGATTAGTCGGTTTATTGAAGAAGTCTTTGCTGTAATCTACTTTTCCATCCTCTGTCATTGGAAGATCGTTCATGTCAAGTGTGGTTACCTGGAACATCTCGCCGGCGCCCTCACAATCACTTCCGGTGATCAGTGGTGTATGCACGTACACGAAATCCCTCTCCTGGAAAAATTTATGGATTGCATAAGCGCAGAGGGAACGCACGCGGAATACAGCCTCAAAAGTATTAGTTCTCGGTCTTAAATGAGAGATGGTTCTCAGGTACTCAAAGCTGTGTTTTTTCTTCTGCAATGGATAATCCGGTGTAGAAGGGCCTTCTACTTCCACTTTTTCAGCCTGAATCTCAAATGGCTGTTTTGTACCCGGAGTTGCAACTAATTTACCGGTAACGATAATTGCTGCTCCGACATTTAATTTTTCTACCTCTTCAAAATTTTCCAGAACATCGGAATAAACAACCTGGACCGGCTCAAAAAAAGTTCCGTCGTTTACCACGATAAATCCAAAGTTTTTGGAGTTACGGATGTTTCTCACCCAGCCACCGATCGCGATGGTCTGATCCACATACTCATCCTGTCTGCGGAATAAATCTCTTACATTTACTAATTCCATTTTTCTACTCTCCCTTTCTCTCATCAACGTCTGTCGACTCTTTTATGATCTCATACCTCTGTTTCGGTATCATTTTCTTATTCTTCTGTGCTGTCTGTAGATTCTGTACTTTCCACAGATTCTGTCGTTTCTTCTACTGCGTTCTCCGTAACCTCTGCTGTCTCTGCCAACTTATCTAAAACTAATCCTGCAAGATAAATCACACGGATCTGATTCTTTCCGTAAACAGAATCGCCATAACCATAGTTACTATATAATGTGTCAGCATCACCAAAACCGCCGCTGCTTACGATCGTGCTTACATAATCTTCAAATTCCGTATCGTCAATCTGGATATCTTCTTTTTCTGCAATGGCTTTTACGATCAGTTCTAACCTGATACTGCTCTCCACACTGTCAGACCATTCCTGCTCAATGCTCTCTTCTGTATAGCCGTAAGAGCTGAGTACCGTTTCCATCTGGCTCTCATCCCCGGAGCAATAACGGTCAATGAAATTGGCACGGATCGCTTCGATCACATCAGATCTGTAATCTGCCGGCATATCAACGGTACAATTTTCTAACAGATAATCCTCCAAAGCGGAATAAATATCATTTTTATGAGTGCTCTCTGCGCTTGACTCCAGATACTGGCGTACCTGCTCGTACACTCCATCTACGGAATCCACGCCAAACTGTTCCAATGCGAATTCATCATCCATCGTATCCATGGTCACTTCCTTCTGGATAGAATTGACCGTAAATGTAAATACAACTTCTTTTCCGGCAAGATCCGGGTTATTCGGGTACTCATCCGGGAACGTCACATTGGAATCGATCACATCGCCTACTGATGCACCGATCAGTCCGTCTGTAAATCCATCAATGTAACCGGAACCGCTTGCGGAAGAATTGTTGGACACATCAATATTCTGATCCTCTGCTGTTCCGCCGCTGAACGCCTCACCATCTAATTTTCCGACATAGTCTACGTTTACAATGTCGCCCTCTTCCACTGTTGTCTTGTCCGGATCAGCCGTATAAAAAGGTCCGCCCTGTGTAAAAATCTTTTCCACATAATCAAGCACATCCTGATCTGTGACGTCATAATCTCCTGAAATCGTAACCGGGATTGCACTGTAGTCACACAATGTCACATAATCCGATCCCTTCAGATCATATTGTGCAAGCGGAACTGCCGGCACCTCTTCTGTGCTTTCGGTGTTCTCTACTGCTTCCGTTGCCTCAACTGATTCACCTTTGCTGCCGCATCCTGTCATGCTGATCGCTGTGGATACACACAATAAAAGTGCTAACACTCTCTTTTTCATTTAATCTTACCTTTCTTTTCCTCATTTCCTTTTCCGGCTTTTCTGCCGGAAATCCAAAAGACGGAGTCTGCCGTCTAACTTTTATAACATATCACAATTTTCCCTAAAATAAAAGGTATTTCCCCAAAATCACATTGCTTTTTCCAAAAATCAATGCTACAATAAAACACGAATTTGAAATTAGGGAGGATTTTCGTTGTGAGTCCAGTAACAATTGTATTATTAGTTATTTTAGCAGTGCTTATTGCTGCAACAATTGCTTTATATTTTCTCGGAAAGAAAGCTCAGAAGAGAAAAGACGAGCAGGATGCACAGCTTGCTGCAACTGCACAGACTGTTACCATGTTGATTATTGATAAGAAGAGGATGCGTCTGAACCAGTCCGGTCTGCCACAGGCAGTCATTGACCAGACACCAAAGCTTATGCGCCGTTCCAAGCTTCCGATCGTAAAGGCTAAGGTCGGACCAAAGGTTATGACTCTGATCGCTGATGATGCATGTTTTGATATGATCCCTGTGAAAAAAGAAGTCAAAGCTACAGTAAGTGGTATTTATATCACGAAAGTTACCGGTGTCCGCGGTCCATTAGAGAAACCGGAAGGCAAAGTAAGCTGGAGAACCAAGTTAAAGAGAAAAGCTGAGAGCGCCAACAAAGAACTTCAGAAAGAGAAAAAATCCATGAATGAAGAAAAGGCCGCTAAGAAATCTAAGACAAAATAAGAATGGACAGGTAAGGCTTCCAGCCCGGAGGGGTTGGAAGCCTTTTTTCACTTCTTCCTTATTTCTTCAATACAAATGAAGCTTTATTATCTGTCAAACTATCTTTTCCGATAAATATTTCGAATTCTCCTGCTTCGCTCTCATAGATTCCATTCTCCGTCAAAAAAAGAAGCTGTTGTTCTGTTATGGTAAAGACTACCTTCTTTTCCTCTCCCGGACGAAGCGTAACCTTCTTAAAATCTTTCAATTCTCTGACCGGACGCACTACAGAAGCCGCAATATCATGGATATAAAGCTGCAGGGTTTCTGTTCCCGTGCAATTTCCTGTATTTTTTACAGTTACCTCCGCTTCGATCTGTCCCGATGTATCCATCCATGTCCGATCCAAATGAATATCTGATACCTCAAATGTTGTGTAACTCAGACCGTATCCAAATGGATACAATGGCTCATTTGGAATATCCAGATATTTCGAGCGGAATCTGTCTTTATCTTTGCCTTCTACATGTGGGCGTCCTGTTGAATATTCATTATAATGTACCGGTACCTGTCCTACACAGTATGGAAAACTCATCGGCAGTTTTCCGCTTGGATTATATTTTCCAAATAAAGTGTCCGCAATTGCCCTCGCTCCTTCTGTTCCAGGCAGCCACACCTGAAGGATGGCTTTTGCCTTTTTGTTTATTTCACGTATGTCTAACGGGCGTCCTGAAAATAAAACCACTACAATATTTTGATTGACTTCCGCAATTCTATCAAGCAATGCTTCCTGTACCTCAGGGATTCTGATATTTGCGTTACTGGTTGCTTCACCCGACTGTAAACGGTCTTCTCCTATTGCAAGTACAACAATATCTGCCTCTTTTGCTGCCTGTACTGCCTCACGCAGCATATGATCCTCCTGCTCCTGCGTATAAGATTGCTGCTGCTGTTCTCCAAATCCTTCCAGACATACATCCGCCCCTAACATTGGTGATCCCTGGCAAAATGTACTGTTTTCTGAAACGTACTGTTCCTGTACTGCCTCATGCAGCGTCATAACATCTTTTGCATCTGCGATAAATGACCAGGCACCAAACAGGTTTCTGTTATCTACATACGGACCAATAAAGGCGATCTTTTTCTGTTGATCTAAAGGCAGGATATGTTCCTCATTTTTCAACAAAACAAAAGATTTCTTTGCAGCTTCCCTAGCCAGTTTCCGGTGCTCCTCACATAAAATATATTCCTGTTCTTTTTTCTGATCTGCATCTTTATATGGATTCTCAAAGAGTCCCAGATTATTTTTAAGCCGCAGAATACGAAGACATGCCTCATCTATAAGCTCTTCTCTTATTTTTCCATCCCTGACCATCTGACACAGATTTTCACTGTAAATTCCTGTCATCATGTCAATATCTACGCCTGCTTCCACTGCACGCACTGCTGCTTCTTCTCTGTCTGCACAATATCCGTGATAAATGGTCTCCTCGATGGCTGCCCAGTCTGATATAAGTACACCATCGAACTTCATCTGCTCTCTTAAAATGTCCCGCATCAACTTTTTATTTCCGGTTGCCGGGATTCCGTTAACTGTATTAAAAGATGTCATAACAAGAGCTGCACCTGCATCTATTCCCGCCTGATACGATGGCAGATAGAACTCTCTGAATGTATGTTCTGAAAGTTCTACCGTATTATAATCTCTCCCTGCTGTCGGTGCACCATATCCTGCAAAATGTTTGACACATGCTGCAATTGCATAGTTATCTTTCAAGCTGTTTCCCTGAAATCCACGCACCATTGCTGCACAGAATAGACTGTTCAGGTAAGGATCTTCTCCCGTTGATTCCATGACACGTCCCCACCTTGCATCTCTTACCAGATCTGTCATAGGTGCAAATGTCACATGAAGACCGCTGACCGAAGCCTCCTTTGCTGCCACAGATGCACACTGTTCTGACAATTCCGGTTCAAAGGAAGCTCCCTGCGCAAGCGGAATTGGAAACACCGTCTTATAACCATTTATGACATCTAGCATAAACAGCAATGGAATATGGTGCGGATGCTTTTCCATATAGTTTTTTTGTATACTTTTCAGGGTTTCAGCGCCCATGGATCCGATGACTGATCCTGCAAGATTTACATTGTCTTCTGTAATCCCTTATCTGCCATAGGACCTGTGACAACGATTTCACCATTAAAAAATCCTCCTGTCACCTGACTCATCTGATTTACTTTTTCTTCCAGAGACATGTCTCTCAAAAGTTCTGTTAATTTCTGTTCTGTCATACGTGTGTTTCCTCTCCAAATTTCCTTCTATATTCCAGTGGTGTCAATCCTGTATTCTCCTTAAACATTTTTGTAAAATAGGAAAAATTACTATATCCAATATGTAATGAAACCGTATTGATTGGAATACTGCTGCCACACAAAAGTTTTTTTGCTTCGTCTACCCTTTTCTGCAATATATAATTGCTTATAGATACTCCCTTTTCTTTTTTGAACATCCGAGACATATAGTCTGTATTCAAATAGACTAATTCTGCCAGTTCATCTCTGTGTATCTCTTCCCTGAAATGACTGTCAATATATGTACATATCTGATCTGCGACAGAGTCTTCTTTTGTGATATATAATTTATATCCAACCGCTTTCCGCATCAAATTTTCTACATACTCCATCATTTCGTTAAATCCATTTACAGCGCCAAGCATGTAATTCTCACTCTCTTTATCTGAAAAAAGTGCATTGGCATAAATCCCCATCTCTGACAGCCATACATACACCATCTGTGTAACATCCGTCCTTAATGACAGCAAAAACTGCCGTGTGATCATCTCATTCTTCCTGACTGTCTCCAGATAACTGCGTATGCTTGCTATGACTGCTTCCACTTCCTCCCCTGCCAAAAGGGTTATATTCTGGCACCAAACATTTTTCATCTGCTCCTTTGCTTTTTTTCTTTAATGTTTTGATATTACATCTAAACAACTTTTTCTTCTTGAAAAAAAGATGCGAACTTACTTATATCTTTCATCTAAGTTCTTACACTTTTCCTTAATCTTGTGACGTAAAGGTTCTGAGTGCAATACCTCAACAAAGTCTGAACTCTGTATAGCCCACGATATCATTGTATCGGAAACACACTTCACTTCTATACAATCCCATATATCATCTATATGTTCTACGAACTGATATTCCATGTTCAGTTGAATCTGATCCTCTTTACAAACACGTTTACTCATAATGATTGCGCTCCTTTGAGATAGGGTGAAATGTTAGCATTTCCTAGCAATCATTATAGTGTCTCATTCATAAAGCGAATCCAATGTAAGCAGCAAAACATCCTCATCCGCCAATTCCGCAAACCAATCCGTATATCCAGACAACGAAAAGAAAATATACTTCGTAACCACATATTTTGCATTGATCAGTTTTCCTCTTCTGATCAGAGTTTCATAAATCCCCTTGTCAATCTTTTCATTCTTGAACTTGCACTCTCCAACAACCGCCTTTTTGTCTGTCTCGGATAAGGCAACAACATCTATATCGGCAGACTGTGATCTTATCTCACCATTCTTATCTCTTACATTCTCCACTCCCCACCAGGTGCCTACTGATGTAATAAAACAGCCATATTCGCCCATGATGCCTTTCATCAAAGTATAGTACCTGCACATTTCTTCAAACACAGAACCCATAAAAGAATGTAAAACCGGTTTTACTGCCTTTTTATAATAAATCTCTCCCTGTCCCATCTCGATCACACTGGTAGCCTTGGGAATGAACTCATACCAGAATTTAAACATATAATCTTTTAGAACATACTGCGTTTTCTTTTTATTCTTCTCATCTGTAATGCACTTCTTTTTTTCGATCAGGCCAACACTGATCAATTTGTCCAATGAATATAATACCGTCTGTTCTTTTTCCCCAATTTTTCCTGCAATCGTATTAAGCGTATTCCCGCCTGATGCAATCTGCTCGACAATATTATTTACAACCGATACATCTGCAAATTCCTGTGTCAGTAAATTTCTTGTCTCGTCATATAAGTAGCCATCTGTCCGGAAAAAAAGTCTTATAATATTTTCATCCATGCTCTTTGCCGGATCGATCATTGACAAATACTTTGCAACGCCTCCGGTAATTCCATAACAAATTGCTTTATCCTCATTCGAATAGTCCGGAACAAATTTTGCTGAATCCAGATAATTAAACGCTTCCAGTTTCATCTGCGAATCACGTCTTCCAAACAATGGACTTTTTTCACTCAGCACTTTCTGCCCCATGAAACTGAGTGAAGAACCGCATAAAATGATCTTTAGTTTTTTATTATTCCAGACTGTATCGATATATTTCTGTAATATGGATAAAAGGGCATCATCTTTTTCTGCCCAATACGGCAGTTCATCTATGACAAGTACCAGCTTCTCGTCACCAATATTTTTGTCGATAAAATCAAAAACCGCCTCTGTCGTATTAAAACTGATGTTTTCCACTCCTGGCATCAGCACATCCAGTACCTGTCTTGAAAACAATTCTAAGTTCCTATGTTTTCCAACTTTTGTTGCTGTGTAAAATATCGTTTTTTTATCTTTCACAAATTCCGTAATAAGCGTAGACTTTCCGATACGTCTACGCCCATAGATAACGATCATGCCAATTCTGTCTTTTTCATAGAATTCTTTTAAGGATGCTAACTCTCTTTCTCTGCCAATAAACATAGAAATCACCTTTCTGCAAATTCGGTTTGTTTTTATTCAAATTGATTTTGTTAAAATTGATTTGAATAAAATATAACATATCCTATGATATCTCGCAATCCTCTTTTAGTTTTCCCTGACAGCGTGGTACAAAAATTCAGCTTCATCAAAAGAAGATGGACTATAATACACATCAATTCCATCACTAGCTTTTTCTAAAATATAATACTCAAAAATAACCGTATCATCTTCATACACCTGTGCCGGATATTCCAGATATACTTTGTTTTCCTCTTCATTTTTTACATTTGTTTCATTTGCCAGAAATCTGTAGGTGTCCTCCGATTCATAATCAGAAAGATCAATGCCATTCTCTGTCGCTTCAATCATTAACCGACCTGTTCCATAATCGGAAGTATAATGATACGTTCCGATCATTTCTGATAATTCTTCAAATCCTGCATCAGATTCTGAATTTGTGACCTTTAAATCATCTCCAAGATCAAAATCAGACGGATACACATATTCATCAACATCCAAACTTTCATGATCAAATATATGATTGTCTGTTTTGCTGCTGTCTGTGCAGGCTGCAACCAACATCATTACTGCAAACACCAAACCGATTGTGAATGCCATTTTACAATTTTTCATAATATACTACCTCAACTTCACGATTATCATATCATGTGCAAAAACGGCACATGATTGACATTCATCGTTCGCCGAATGCATAAATGCATTCTTCTCATTTGCACTCCTTATATCCTAAAATCCTTCGTATCCTTCGACATGATATTCATGGAAATGCTGCACTCTGCCAGATGTTCATAATTGACTTCCAGCTTATAATCGACCTTGATGTCAATGTTGTCTTCTGTCTCATTCACTTTCACGTCTGTGGCATTGATTCCGACCAGCAGATTTCCAAACGGTGTGTTGTAGTAAGACATATTTTTCTTGTTTTTCTCAAACATCATATGCACATTGGTCACACCCTTTTTGGTGACATCCAGAAAATCATCATTCACTTTGATAACGCTTTTCGTCACGCCGTCAAAGCCTTCCTGCACTTCATCATACAGAATATAGTGCTTTCCATTTTTCTTATAGTAGTTTCCGGTTGTGATAATCTCCACCGGACCGTTATCCTGATCTTCTGCAAACTGTAAACCACTGATTTTCACAAGTACATCTTTTGTCATTTATGTAAACCTCTTTTCTGTTTCGCGTCATTGTCTTTTCAAGCCATATATTAGCGTGTTTCTTATAATTTAGCAAGCGTAAGCTTTTTGAAACATTGTTTTCTTATAAGTATGCTGCTTTATTTTAGTTTTCAGCCAGCTTCTCCAGATACGGATTCAGCCACGAAAAATATTTCATTCTAACCTGATAGTCTCCTTCTGCCAGCACCTTCTCATACTCTTCTGTGGTCAGTACTTCACGCAGCTTTTCTCCTGCTTCCTTATCGACCACCTCATACATACTGTCTGAAAAACACATGTTAGGATACATCACGCACCACCAGTTATGTCCGTTTCCTTCTCCGATCACAATGCGGAGTGCCTCATAATCTCCCGCTGGAAATGTGTAGCTTCCATAATTTTTTACCGGAAACGAAGTGTGTTCCAGCTCCGCTGTCACATCATAGTCATAACCGTTTTCTGCGATTATCTCTGCCGCGGCTTCCTCAATTTCACCGAGGCTCTGGCGCACAACCAGCTCACATTCTTCCAGATTTTCCACAGCTGCCAGTTTTTCCTGCATAAAACTTCCCACCGCATCACGCACTGCAAGTTTTAAGTTCTGATCCGCCTCGCTGTCGCTGTTCGCCAGCACATGAAACCGCAGTACTTTGTCCGAAATCGCCTGCTGCAGTCTCGCCTGTCTTGTATACAAAATACCGCATCCCAATGCAGCGCACATCAGACTTCCAACTCCTATGTATCCGATCCATTTTCTTGCCATAATTCAAATCTCCTTTTCACTTGCCAAAATATTAGGCGTTTACGAAACTCATCCTACTCTTCTTTCAATTGTTCAATTTAGATTTTCATGAGTTTCGCAATTGTCTATGCTAAAATAGATAAGTGCGAAACTCGCTCATAGAATATGTTATATTGCGAAAAATAAACAGAAATATCGTACCGCTGCGAGGGACACATAGCGGGAGCGTGTCTTGAATATTTTTGTTCATTTTTCGCAATCTTCATAACCTAAATTCGAGTTTCGCTCATCGACCTTCTATCCTCAATGATTCCCGAATACTTTGCATTTATTCCGATTTCCAGTTTATTTTTACCAGATATTGGATTTTTATGTCTTTCTCATAAGCGGCAGGAGTGTTTTGATACTTAAAATACCATGTGCGGTTATCGGCGCCGAGATTCCGGTAACTGTTTGTGATATCAATTTCTTTATCAAGTGCATGTGTGGCAATCGCATTCAGGTAATCCTCCATCCGGGTGTTGAGAAGCTGCTCTTTTTCACTTGCAGAAACTGTGCCGCTTAAGATTTCGCCTTCTCCGGTCACGGTCACTGTGACAATCTGCTCTGTCAGACCTCCGGCACCGATTTTTTCCGTTTCTTTGACTCGGCAGGAAGCTGCATCCACTTTCACATACAGTTCCGGTGCAAGTTGTAAGGTGTAATCATCCGCAAAGTTCTGCGTGAAGAATGCTGCACGCGCAGTATCCGTATCGACAAGCCCTGCCGCCCTTCCACGTTTCCAGACTTCGTAGGCTGTAATCTGCGGTTTCTCGGTATCATCCTCCACTGCCCCGGACTGCTCCCCCTCTATATCCACAAAGGGAATATAAAGTGTCTCTAAGTGATTAGTGCGCTCCTCATAGAGCATGCCAAGCGTCGGATACGCTTTCTGGTCAATGCCCGATGTGTTTTCCAGCAGTTCTTCCAGATAATTTCCAAGCAGCACATCAAGTTCTCCCTCTGTCTGCGCCAGACGGTCACAGCTTTCCGTCGTCATCACATAAGCGTTCCACGGAACCTCTTTTTCCTGCTCCAGCATGGATAGCATATCTTCCACTTCCGCCTCTTTTTCCAGAAAAGACCTCTCAATGAGCACCACTTTCAAATGGTTGTAATCCACCTCTTTGTTTCCTGCATACTCATGATTCAGCCACACATTTTGGAAATCGTCCTGATCTCTGATATTCAAAAGAACCGGGAATGCCTTATCCTCAAGTTCTGCGACATTACACCCCTGTAAGAAAAGACATCCAAACAAAAAACATACCAGCACCAGCACACGCACTTTTTTATTATGTTTTTTTCTCTCTCCGGTCAGACACAACAGTACCGGCACGCAGACGACAAAAGGTGTTCCGATTTTCCACAGCAGGAATGTCACACTGTCTAAAATCTGCTGGTTTCTGTAGAACAGAACCGCCACGCCATACACCAGAAGAAGCAGAATGAGATACGGCAGCATTCTTTTTTTCCCTTCCAGATAACCGCCGCAGTCACGGATCACTCTTTCAGCCAGATTTCCACTGTAAAAAACCATGCTGTTTAGCATCGCATACAGCGTAAAGAACCAGATGCTGAACATAAAAGCATCCGTCCTTTTCAGAAATCCCCCGGTAATCTGCACCCTGCTCATCATCGTGACCGCCGGAAATTTCATCTGAGCCAGTGCCTCCGCGCCAAACAGCCCGATCAGGATCAGATACAGCACAGCAAATACTCCGCCGGAAAACCAGACCGCTTTTTCTGCTGCGCCAACGCATTTCCTGCGATCCGCAACATATTCTTTCAGAAACAGCACGATCGACACCATGGAATAACAGAAAAGCACATAATAACTTCCACTTAACACTTCTTTTCCATCCGCCACAAAAACCGGGCTCCAGTAGGCAGGCTTCACCTCCCTGCATGCCGCAAATAACATCAGAAAAAGCGGTATCATCAGAAACCAGAACAGCATCTCGTACACTCTCGCCCTGCCCTCGATTCCGCCCGCCATTCCATAAAACGCGAGCAGCAATATCAACAACAGCACCAGATAAAAGCTGATGTTTTCCACAAGCCCATTCAACATCAGCGTGGAAAACAGATACGCCGTGTACGAAGCCATAAGGATAAAATACAGAAAATATCCGCCCCAGAGCACATAACCGCATACTTTTCCACACTTCTGCTTCAAAAAGTCGGGATAACTTGTTTTCATGCCTTTCAACAGATATCTCAATAATTTCAAGTACAAAAACGTGGACAAAATCCCCGCCAGAATGCAAAAAATCCCGTCGCGCCCTGCCGTATCTGCAAGCATTGTCGGCAGTAGTAGCGTCCCCATTCCAAGAAAGTCATATGTCAGAAGGCGGAACACCTGTCTGCCTGAAATTTGATTGTTTTCTGAGAACATACTTCCCCCTATCTCTTCTTTGAAAACGTCAGCTTTGTCCGCTCTTTCGGATTTGCATAAATCGGACGTTTGCGCAGTTTCCGGAAAGGCTGCCGCCAGATAAAATCCCGTTCATCCTCATAATTGTTCAAATCTGCTCCCACAAACGGCATGAGATACGGGATGCCAAAGCTTGTCAGATGCGACAGATGGGTGAGCACCGCAAGCAGCCCAAGCAGCATGCCAAAGTAGCCAAGCCACGCACAGATTCCAATAAAAAAGAATTTTAAAATGCGGAACGCCGTGGCAAATTCTTCATTCGGGATCGCAAAGGAACAGAGTGCGGTAAAGGAGATCACAATCACCACGATCGGACTGACCAGATTCGCCTCTACCGCTGCCTGTCCAATGATCAGTCCTCCCACGATTCCGATGGTATTTCCCATTGCACCGGGAAGCCGCACGCCCGCCTCCCGCAAAAGTTCAAACGACAATTCCATGATAAGCACTTCCACGACTGCCGGAAATGGGACACCCTGCCTCGCCTCAGCAAACGACAAAAGTAGTGTAGTTGGAAGTATCTGTGTATGAAAATTAGTCACTGCAAGATAAAATCCCGGCAGCGTCATTGCAAAAAAGGATGCGAGATACCGCAGGATCCGCCCGAACGTCGCAATCTCAAAACGGCTGTAATAATCGTCACTGGTACGGATAAATGAATTGTAATCTGTCGGCAGTATCAGACCGATCGGAGAATTATCGCACATCACGATCACTCTGCCCTCTAATACCGCCATGGCCGCCCGGTCAGGACGCTGTGTTGTCTGAAACTGTGGAAATGGCGAATACCATTTTTTCTCTGCCAGCTGTTCTAACATTCCGCTGTCTAATATCCCATCGATCGTGAAATCCTGCAGTCTCTTTTCAATTTCTTTTACAAGTCCCGGATTTGCAAGATCCTCCACATACACAAGGTAGACGTTCGTGTTCGATCTAATCCCGGCTTTCAGTCCCCTCACTTTCACACGGGGCGAGCGGATCCTTTTCCGGATCAGCGCCGCATTCTGCTTCACAGAATCGCAGAAACCTTCGTTGGAGCCACGGATTACTTTTTCCGAATCTACCTCTGTGATCCCCATATTCGGATAACCGTCATCCGGTATTTTCACTGCCCGGTCAAAACCGTCCACAAAAAGGATTGCCTCCCCGGTGAGCAGACCGCTCACAGCCTCCTCAATAGTCGGAAAATATGTTGCATCCAAAATTCCAAGCGCATTTTCCTGCAGTGTACAAAGGATCTCATCTCTTGTCAGTCCATTTAAGTATTTTAAAGTCTCTCCGAGTGCGGACGTTCCCATGTCCACGGACACTTCAATAAAGGTCAGATAACAGGCGGTATCCTGATTCCTGCCAAGCTTCATCTGCTTCTTTTTAATGTCCGCACAGTCATGAAAATAAAATTCCATTTCCTCTATATTTTGCGTTAAATCCGTCGATACCGGACGCTTACTATTCTCCGACATTTGCAGTTTGTTTCCTTTCTATTTGTTTCTTCTATTAAAAAAACTGCCAGCAAAACTCCCAAATACAGTAAATAATTATGAAAGATGAACAAAAGCTTGAGAAGACACTGGGGAGCCACCGGTTCTTAGAAGGCAGGA
>ERZ833608.1565-NODE-1565-length-14348-cov-4.282306_pt1 | contig 14348 bp, 10 predicted proteins | sample MGYA00519694_ERZ833608 | MGnify/ENA primary metagenome ERZ833608 (study PRJEB31850, sample SAMEA3708742) | human gut metagenome | biome: human gut; feature: human-associated habitat; material: faeces | place: China | collected 2014 ... | reverse complement strand
CGGTATCCCGCCAGATTTCAGATGCTCTGGTAACTTAGTTACCGAGTAGTTCACAGTCTTAGTATCGGGTGTGTGTTCTGTTTGTGAGTAAAAAATGCCTGGAGAAAAGACAGAAAAATAAAAAAATATACATATGATGACAGATTTTAGCTTGTTAAACGCCACATTTTCTAGTATAATAAGGGTATCAATCCATGGACGGATGTGACTGTGAACATGGAACTTTTTGGTGCAGTTACAAACATTTATGAACACCTATTTAGATGGAGAAGGGGGCGTTTTTATGGAGAAAAGTTATACAAAGATCTACACAACTGGAGCGACAGTACCGTTAAAGATTCGTCCAGGACATTTCGCAACAAACCATGCACATATCAATTATTACATTGATGTGACGACCCTGAAAGCGAGAACGAAAGAGGCGGAGGAAGTTGCACAGGCGCTGGTTGGCATGTATCTGTATGACACCGTGATCGACACGATTGTCTGCATGGAGGGCACGGAAGTTATCGGTGCTTTTCTGGCGGAGGAGCTGGCAAAGGGCGGTTTTCTCTCGACGAACGCGCACAAATCTATCTATGTAATCAGTCCGGAGTTCAACAACAACAGCCAGATCATTTTCCGTGACAACCTGATTCCGATGATCCGCGATAAACACGTGATGATCCTGATGGCATCCGTGACGACAGGACGCACCTTAAATAAGGCAGTTGAGAGCATCCAGTATTACGGTGGTATCTTACAGGGCGCATCGGCGATTTTCAGTGCGATGGATTCGCTGGATGGTGTGCCGATCAAATCAGTCTTTGGCAAGAAGGATTTACCGGATTATACGTATTCAGATTACCGTGACTGCCCGCTCTGCAAGGCAGGAAAGAAGATTGATGCGCTGGTAAATACGTTTGGATATTCGCCGATGGGGTGATGCGGCGATCGGAAGCTGCTTCGTTTGATGAATACAGGATTTGTAAAAGCCGGATCGTTGAAATGAAACGCGATCCGAATGCGGGTGCTGCATGGCAGCATAGAAAGCATTGTTGAGAAAGAGATAGATTTTACAAGGTTTGAGAACAGATAGTGGATACCGCAAAACCACAGAATCCGTGCACTGACCTGTCAGAAATAAGAAGATGGGGAGCAGAGGGATGTGAGGTTTTGCGGTATCTCTTTTTGTGTCAAAGGTGCCAAGGCACATTAATGAAAAAAATAACAGAAACAAGAATAAAGAAGGGAAAGAAAGAGGGATAAAAATGGATACACAGCAGATGTTTCAGGAACTGGATCGCCTTTATGCACAGGGAAAACTGGACGAAGCGGAAGAGAAAATGATGGGCTGGATGAAGGAAGGGCTGGATTCAGGGAACAAAAGCCTCTGCCTGATGATGTGCAATGAGATGGAAGGACTCTACCGGAATACCGGACGAGTTGCACAGGCAGTCGATATGGCGGATATGGCACTGTCCCTGATTGCGGGGATGGGACTGGATGGTTCGATCCACCATGGAACGACACTTTTAAATGCGGCAACTGCGCGCCGGATGGCAGGAGATGTGGAGAAAGCGCTTTCCCAGTACCGGGAGGCGGAAGCGATTTTTAAGAATCTTGGAAAAACGGATGGCTATGAGATGGCAAGTCTCTACAATAATATCAGCCAGATTTATCAGGAACAGGAGGAACATGAAAAGGCGCTGGAATCGCTGGATAAGGCGCTGGAACTGATTAAAAAGATGGAGAACAGCGAGGCGGAGGTGGCAACGACCCATGTCAACCGGGCGCTATCCTTGATGGCGCTGGGACGGCTGGATGAGGCAGACGAGGAGTTAAAGGAAAGCCTGACCTTTTATGCGTCCCCGGAGGGCGTGCAGTCGGGACACTTTGGTTCGGCGCTGGCAGCAGCCGGGGAGCTGGCATGGCGGCGCGGCAATTATGATCAGGCGATCGGGCTGCTGGAAAAAGCACTGATGGTAACGCAGTCCCGGTTTGGCGAGAGCGATGCGTGCGCGGTGATCCGCCAGAATCTGGAGATGATCAAAAAAGAAAAGGAAGAAAAAGGTATTACCGGTGACGAGGGCAGAACGGAAAGCACAGGCGGAAAACAGAGCCACTGTGCGAGCTGCCAGTTCAAGGATGCGAAATTCTGAGATGGAAATTTTCTGGTTACTGTTCACGGGTAGGCACTTTTGGAACCGAAAGTGCCGTAAGAAAACGTGGTGGCAGCAGGAATTTGCCGTATTTAAATGCGAAGCCACGGCAAATTCCGTTACTGGGCACGTATGCGTGAACAGTAACGATAAATGCAGGAGAAAAGAAGGGAGGTCCGCCCTGTGAGCTATTTGGAAGATTTTGAGAAGACGCTGGCGGAGAAATGCCATCAGAACGAGCCGCCGTTCTGCCAGGCAGCCTGTCCGTTCCGGCTGGATATCAAGGGGCTGGAAGAAAAGTGGAAAAAGGGACGTTTCAACGCGGCGTACCGGACCTATCAGAATACGGTGGGATTTCCGGATATTGTGTCGAAGCTGTGCAGCCATCCGTGCGAGAAGGCATGTCTGCGTGCGAAGCTGGACGGGGGGATCGCGATCGGGCTTTTAGAGCGGGCGACTGTCGAGTACGCGAAGCGGAAAGCACCGAATGCGTATAACCTGCCGTCGAAAGGAAAAAAGATCGCGATCGTCGGAGGCGGTCTTTCGGGGCTTGGCTGTGCACTGCGTCTCTGCAATAAAAAGTACGAGGTAACGGTTTATGAGCGGGAAATGGTTCTGGGCGGTCAGGCGAGAATCCAGATGGATCCGGCGGAATTTGATGCGGAGATCGAGGCACAGTTCCAGTTTGAGGAATTTTCACGCCATCTCGGTGAAACGGTAACGGATCTGGAGGCACTCCGGGCGGACTATGATGCCGTGTATGTGGCAACTGGGGCAGATGGCGCGGACTTTGGTCTGGAAATGGACCCGGACGGCGCATTTGCAACCCGGACACCGGGCGTTTTCATTGGAGGTTCCCTGACAGGCGGCGACAGCATGAAGGCGCTGGCAGATGGGCTGGCGGTTTCGCTTGCGATCGAACGGTATCTGAAAACGGGCGGCATGAATGAGCCATTTCGAAAGGAAGGGACACTTTTAAATCTTCAAACGAATGGGATCGAGCGTGCCGATCGGGTGGTTCCGGCAAACGGGGAATCGTATACGGAGGAAGAGGCGATGCAGGAGATCACGCGCTGCCAGAAGTGTTCGTGTGATGCCTGTATGCGTGCCTGTGATCTGATGCGCCTGCATGAGAAAACACCGCGCCGTTTGTATGAAGAGGTTTACATAACAATCCATCCCGGTACGTTATCGCGCGATGGTACGTGGGCGACCAGACTGATCAGCACCTGCGACCACTGCGGGCTTTGCAAGGAAGTATGTCCGCAGCATATCGATTTCAGCCAGTTTCTGCTTGACAGTATGCGGGCAATGCAAAAAAAAGGCGCGATGCCGTGGCCATTTCACGATTTCTGGCTGCGCGACATGGCATATGCCTCCGGAAAAGCGGGGCTTACGCGGAAACCGGAGAATGTTAAGAAGAGTTCCTATGCATTCTTTCCGGGATGCCAGCTCGCCGGTTCGGATCCGCGCTATGTGACGCGGACGTATGAGTGGCTGCGTTCCAAAAAGCCGGATGCGGCGATCTGGATGACCTGCTGCGGTGCGCCTGCCGAGTGGGCAGGCGAAGTGGACATCCACGCGGCACATCTGGAGGAAATGCGGCGGCAGTGGAGAGAGCTTGGCGAACCGACAGTGGTTTTAGCATGCCCGAACTGCCGGAAGATGTTTGAAGAATACCTGCCGGAGCTTCCGGTTGTCTTTCTGGCGGAAGTGATGGAAGAGTGGGGCGTGGAGAAAGATGCTGCTTTGGAACCGGACAATGCTGAAAAGGGTGAAATGGAAGCAGGAAGTACCCAGCAAGCGCAGTCGTATGCCTTGTTTGATCCCTGCGCCAGCCGCTATTACCCGGAATTGCAGGAGAGTGTACGCCATCTGGCGGATGCGGCGGGGATTACGTGGGAAAATCTGCCGTATGACGGGAAAAAGGCGCGCTGCTGCGGATACGGCGGACATATCGGGATTGCTTCTCCGAGCCACACAAGCTATATGACAACTTCCCGTGCAAAAGAGGAGGAACTGCCGTATGTGACCTACTGCGTCAACTGCCGGGAGTCCTTTGCCGGACAGGGCAAGGAGGCGGTTCATATCCTCGATCTGTTGTTTGGGTTAAATGGCGCGGGGCGCCCGGCGGCGACGGTGACGGAGCGCTGGCACAACCGCCTGGCGGCGAAACGGGAACTGCTTAAGACGTACTGGAATGAGACGATCGAAGAGGAAACACATATGAAATTAGAAGTTGAGAAGGAGCTGGAACGCAAATTGTCAGCGGGTCAGATTTTGATCGAAGATATGGAGCAGGTCATTGAACACTGTGAGCGGGAAGACCGCGGTATTATCGACCCGGAGACGGGACATCGGATCGGGCATCTGAAGATCCAGCATATGACCTACTGGGCAGAGTACGAGGTGCTGCCGGACGGCGGTTATAAGCTCTGGAATGGCTACAGCCACCGCATGAATCTGGAAGGAGAGTGATGAGTATGCCGACGATTGATGGAGGCGGAAGAGATCAGCGGATCAAAGAGGCGTTGGAGAAAAAAGTCATCTGCCGCCGGTGTCAGGTGGAGATGGTGCCGAAATCCACATTTTTTGACTATCTGGGGCACAATTTCCACACCGAGATCCTGTGCTGCCCGAAGTGCGGCGAGGTATATCTGCCGGAAGCGCTGGTAAAAGGGCGTATGGCGGATGTGGAGAGAGAGCTGGAAGATAAGTAGATAGTAGATATAAGTATGATTCATGAGAGATGCTTTTGGATCTGAAAAGGATAGGTGAGACAGGCTGGCTGCGGGGATTTGCCATGTGTGAACATGAGAACACAGCCCATCTGCGGCTGGCTTCATCATGGGAGAATTGTAATGAATTGAGATAAGGGGATGAAGGACGATGGTAATGAACTTACAGGACAGAGCCCTCCTGCCAGAAGAAATGCGCCATACATACAGTGTCTGTCCGGTCTGTTTAAAACGCATTCCGGCAAAGCGGGAAGAGCGGGACAGGCAGATATATCTGGTAAAAACCTGCCCAGATCACGGGACATTTTCCAGTGTAATCTGGAGAAATAAGCGTAAGTTTGCCGACTGGCGCGGGGAACGTCCGGCGGTGGGAGAAAATGAAAATCTAAATTGCCCGGCGGGCTGCGGTCTGTGTGCGGAGCACAGACGCGCCACCTGCTGTACCTTGCTGGAGATCACAGCGCGGTGCAATATGAACTGTACCTTCTGTTTTGCGGAGCCGGACGGGGCCAAGGATCCGTCCTTAGACACGGTAAAACGCTGGATCGACGATCTGACGGAGCCGGGAAAGACACTTTTGCAGCTTTCCGGCGGGGAACCGACAGTGCGGGACGATCTGCCGGAGATCGTGGCGTATGCGAAGCAGGTTGGCTGTAAATATGTGCAGTTAAACAGCAACGGTATGCGCCTGGCGGAGGACGAGGCATTTGTAAAGCGTCTGGCGGATGCGGGACTTTCGTTTGTATTTATGCAGTTTGACGGCGTGGACGATGTCGTATATGAAAAACTGCGCCGCCGCCCGATGCTGGAAGTGAAAAAACGGGCGATCGAGCAGTGCGGCCGGTATGGAATCGGCGTGACGCTTGTTCCGGTCATTGTTCCGGGCGTCAATACGGAGCAGATCGGGGACATCATCCGGTTTGCCATTCAGCGGTCGCCGTATGTGCGCGGCGTGCATTTCCAGCCGGTCAGCTATTTTGGACGTATCCCGGAGCTTCCGGCGGATGATGACCGCTATACGCTGGATGAGCTTCTGGAGGCGGTTGTCAGCCAGAGTGGCGGGCTTATCAAAGAGGAACAGATCGCGCCATCCTGCTGCGATCACCCGATGTGTGGGTTCCACGGGGATTTCATCGTGATGCCTGGGGATAAATTGACGCCGCTGACAAATTATAGTGGAAAAACCGAGACAGAACCGGAGGGCGAAGGCTGCTGCTGCGGTCCGGATCCGGCGGAGAAGAACCGTGAATTTGTCGGACGCCGCTGGGAACGGCGTGATGTGGATGAGACGTGTTGCTGCGGAGAAAGCCAGCCGGAAAAAGAAAGCCGCTGCTGTGGCGGAACACAGCCAGAAGCAGGAAACGGCTGCTGTGGCGGAACACAGCCAGAACCAGAAAGCCGCTGCTGTGGCGGAACTCAGCCCGAACCAGGAAACTGTTGTTGTGGCGGAACTCAGCCAGAACCAGAATCCTGCTGCTGCGGAGAAGAGTCGGTTGACATAACAAATATGGAGGACTTCTTAAAGCGTGCAAAAAGCCACGGCTTCACGATCACATCCATGGCGTTTCAGGATGCCGGAAATCTCGATATCGAACGCCTGCGCCAGTGCAGCCTGCATGTGTATAAAGACGGGAAGAAGATTCCGTTCTGTGCATACTACTTGTCTCCGATGGAAAGAGGCAGATAATAGAAGCGCAGAAAGGAGAGGTGCAAAAAATGGATACAAATGAGAGCAGTCTCTGCCGACCGGGCGGATTTGCGCTGACGAGGCAGATGTTCCAGTTTGCGGGAATTGAGATACCGGAGGCGGGAGCGGCAGAGACGGAGTCTACAGATCCTGCAGTGTCGCTTCGCGTCATTGACATCGGCTGCGGAACCGGCGGCACGATGCGATGGCTTTCTGAGCATTTCCCAGACTGGCAGATTTCCGGCTTGGATAAGAATCCGGATGTGCATGAACCTGGTTGGATAGAGACTGGGTGTGCGGAGAAACTGCCATATCCAGATCAGACGGCAGATATCATTCTGATGGAATGCAGTTGTTCCAAGGCTGCGGAACCGGCGGCGGCGCTCCGGGAGGTGTACCGGGTGTTAAAACCGGAAGGATGGCTTTTGATGAGCGATATGTATGCCCGGAAGAAAGAGCTTTTCTTAGACGGGATGCTGGGACGGCTGGAGTCTGCTAAAACAATCCGTGACCGGCTGGCGGAGGCGGGATTTGTGCTTGCAAAGATGCAGGACGTGTCGGGAACATTGGCGGAGTGGATCGGGCAGCAGATCTTCGATGGAAATCTGGAATCCGTCTGCGCAGCGCTGGGGGCGGACCGGAAGATTTTAAAAGAAGCGGCCTGCGGTTATTTTATTGCGGCGGCGCAGCCGTCCGGGTTATGGCGGACACTTTCGTATGTAAAGGAGAAAAGTCCATTTTATCAGAAGAAATTTACATCCGTCTGGGGACAGCTTGGGGAAATGGCAGGTTCCGATGTACGGCTCGCGCCGGATTCGTTTTCATGGGCGGATTTCCGCACACTTCCCCTCACAACCCCGGAGGAACTGAAAGCGGAGCCGGAAACATTTTTATGTGTTCCAGCCAAGGAGATCGCGCGGATCATCACGCTGAAAACCTCCGGCAGTACAGGGGCACCGAAGCGCCTGTTTTTTACCGAAGACGATCTGATGCAGACGGCGGATTTCTTTGAAACAGGGATGCAGTACATGGTAAAGCCGGGCGATCGGGTCACGGTTTATATGGAAGGACCGGGATTTTTTTCGATTGGAGGACTTTTAAAAGAAGGATTGGGGCGCATTCAGGTGGAGACGAAGGTTCATGGACTGATTCACGATATGGAAGCGGCAGCGCGGGACGGCGAGGGGGCAGACTGCCTGATCGGTGTTCCAAGCCAGATGTATGCGCTGGCGGCCCATGCGCCGGGACTTGGCCCGAAAACAGTGCTTTTAAGTGCGGATTATGTGCCGGTCAGCGTGCAGCGTTTTTTGGAAAAAACATGGAACTGCCGGGTCTTTACACACTGGGGGATGACGGAAACTGGTTACGGCGGCGGTGTGCAGTGCGGGGCGCGCGCGGGTTACCATCTGCGGGATCGGGATCTTTTGATTGAGATTCTGGATCCGGATACGGGACAGCCGGTCCCGGAAGGGCAATACGGCGAGCTGGTTCTGACAACGCTTCGGCGGCGGGGAATGCCGCTTGTGCGCTATCGGACCGGCGATCTGGGGCGGATGATTGCAGAACCGTGTGCCTGCGGATGTTTAAAGCCCAGACTTGATAAGGTTGAGGGACGGCTGGATGACAGCGTCCGGCTGTCCGGCGGCAAGGTGCTTTCCATGCACATATTAGATGAGCTTTTATTTGCCCTGGATGAGGTGGAAGATTTTCAGGCATCTTACAATGCGGCGCAGAAGCATCTGACGGTGGCTGTTATGAAGAAAGCGGGTTATGCAGATACGGTAGGAAGCAGAGTGAAAAATGTCAAAGCAGCATTAACGGAATACTTTGGGAACTGCCTGACCGTCGCAGTGATAGAAAAAGAAATTTCCCCCTATATCGGTTCGGGAAAAAGGCGGCTAATCATCGAGGAAAAATGAAAAATGAGTAGCAAAATTCAATATCATGAAAAACTTGACGATTAGTTTTGATTGCAGTATCATAAAATTAAAAATAATTGAGAAATTTTGAAAAAAATCAGCAAAATTTGACAAGAACAAGGAGAAAAAATGAACATAGCAATTGCATCAGAGACAGAGGAGATCGACGGACTGGTACCGGCGACTTTTAAGGAGAGTCCGTTTTTGATGATTATTGACGCGGACAAGAACCAGATTTTCCATGTCTATGGAAAACAGGATCCGGACAACCTGGTATTTGCAAAGAAGGTGGTAGAACATGACTGTGAGGCAGTCATCTGCGGACCGATCGAGAAAGAACCGTTTGAGATACTGGTAAAGGCGGGCGTGACCCGTTATCTGGGAAGCGGGCATACGGTTCAGAAGGCGTATAGCTATATGAACCGTTATAAACTGGAGCTGATCCGCGACTACATCGGCGGACCGGGACCATTTGGACACAGCCATGACTTCAGCTGCGAGTGTGGGGAAGAAGAGGAGCACGAGCACTAGGAAAGGACAGAATGCGGACGATTTATTTGATCCGGCATGGAAAGCCGGAATTTCCAGATGAACAGAAATACTGCATCGGACGGACAGATTTGCCGCTTTCAGAAGAAGGGCGGACACAGATTCGGGCGCTGGGGGAGACATTTGCGGGACGCAGAATTGAAAAAATTTATACCAGCCCGTTAAAGCGCTGCCGGGAGTCAGCTGCGATCCTGCAGGAAGTGATTGACAGAAGTATTCCGATCGAGGTCATGGATGGACTGGCGGAGATCGACATGGGGGAATGGGATGGTCACTCCTTCGATGAAATCCGGGAACAGTTTCCGGCGGAGTATGCGGCACGTGGGGCAGATATGTACGATTTCCGACCGCCGCAGGGAGAGAGCTTTGCGGACTGTGCAAGGCGCGCCAGGACAACCTGGAATGAACTCCGGATGAAGAGCCGGGGTGATATTCTGGTGATCGGGCACGCGGGCTGGTTCCGGACATTGATCTGCGGCTGGGAGAAGCGGAAAAAGGCAGAACTTCTGCAGATTCCCTTTGGCTACGGACAGGTGTATGAAAGAAAGGATTTTGTATTTGATGCTCTGATCTCGGCGGCGGGGCGATCCTCGCGGATGGGGGATTTCAAACCGCTCATGAAGCTCGGCGCCCAGACGGTCCTGGAACGTGAGATACAGACGCTGCGGGCGTGCGGCGTACATGAAATCACGATCATTACCGGACGCCGGGCGGAAGATATACGCGCGGCGGCTGCGGGACCGGGAATCCATTTCATCCACAATCCGGCGTATGCGGAGACGAAAATGTTTGATTCCGTCTGCCTGGGGCTTTCCTATTATGAGGAAAAGCGGAAAACGGCAGGAAAAGAGACGCTGGATGGCATTTTCTTTTTCCCGGTGGATGTGCCGCTGTTTACGCCATTTACGCTGGAATATGAAAAATACCGGTTTGCGGAAGGCGATGGGGATGTCTATCTCCCGGAGTATGAGAAAACACCGGGGCATCCGCTTCTGATCCGTGCAGATGTGATCGAAAAACTGCTGCAGCATGACGGAACGATGGGGCTTAAAGGCGCCTGTGAACAGCCGGGAATCCGCCGGATTCCCCTGGATGTGCCGGATCCGGGCTGTGCGTTTGATGCGGATACACAGGAAGAGTTTCAGAAATTGCGTGATTGGGAGAGAAAACGTCCTGTCCCGGACAAAGAGGAGTGTGAACGTCTGCTTGCATGGTTTCACACGCCGGAGGCGACGGTGCGCCATAGCCGGGTGGTTGCGGAGCTGGCCGTGGAATTGGCAGATAGAGTTCTAAAGCATAGGGCGGAAAGGTGTGTGGAGATGACATACAAAAGCCCCCCAATCGATAAATATAAAATCTACGCGGCGGCTCTTCTTCATGACATCGCTAAAGCATACCCCGAACATCCGGAGACAGGGGCGGGATGGCTGCGGCTTCTGGGACATACCGGGATCGCGGATATCGTTGCGGATCATATGGATCTGCCGGAAGAAAAGCTGGGATATCTGAACGAAAGCCTGATCGTGTACCTGGCGGACAAGCAGGTACAGGGAGAACGGCGTGTAACGATCGAAGAACGGTTTGCGGCAAAACGGGAGAAATTTAAGGATAATCCGGAGGCGCTGGCGGGTGTGGAACGGCGGTATCAGCTGGCAAAGCGTGCGGAGGCATTACTGTAAAAAGGAAAAGAGGAAAATCATATGAAATTAATGAAAACAACTGAGGCAGTCGGACAGGTACTCTGCCATGACATGACACAGATTATTCCGGATGTGACGAAGGACGCCGTATTCCGTAAGGGACATATCGTGCGCGAGGAGGACATTCCGGTGCTGCTTTCGATCGGAAAAGATCATATTTACGTCTGGGAAAAGGACGATACAAAATATCATGAGGACGAGGCAGCGGACATTCTGCGCGGCATCTGCCAGAATGAGTATATGCGTGCAACCGATCCGAAGGAAGGCAAGATTGAGCTGATTGCGGAGTCGGACGGTCTGTTTCAGGTCGATGAAGAACGCCTCTTAAAGGTCAACAGCCTGCCGGAGATGATGATCGCGACCCGTCGGACGAATTTCCCGGTAAAAAAGGGTGATAAGTTAGCCGGAACCCGTGTGATCCCGCTGGTAATTGAAAAAGAAAAAATGGAGGAGGCGAAGAAGGCAGCGGGTTCAGAGCCGCTGTTAAAGCTGATTCCGTATAAAAATAAGAAAGCGGGCATTGTGACGACCGGAAATGAAGTATTTTATGGACGGATTGAGGATAAATTTGGCCCGGTCATCCGGGAAAAGCTTCAGGAATTTGGTGTGGAAGTTCTGGGACAGAAGATTATAGGGGACAATCCGGATAAAATCACGGAGGCAATCCGGGAATGGCTGGATCAGGGTGCCGATTTTGTTGTCTGTACCGGCGGCATGAGCGTCGATCCGGATGATACGACACCGAGCGCGATCAAGCAGACCGGAGCGGAGGTTGTCTCCTACGGCGCGCCGGTACTTCCGGGAGCGATGTTCTTGCTGGCATATACGAAGGACGGAAAGCCGATCATGGGACTTCCGGGCTGCGTGATGTATGCGAAGAGGACCATCTTTGATCTGGTGCTGCCGCGTGTGATGGCAGATGTGCCAGTGACAAAAGCGGATCTGGCGAAAATGGGCGCAGGTGGTCTGTGCTTAAATTGTCCAACCTGTATTTTCCCGAACTGCGGTTTTGGTAAATAATCGAGCCAGAGAGAGGCGATGAGGCAGCAACCGCGATGGCACAACTGCGAAATGAGAAATGGATGGCTCATGCAGTATAAAAGAGAGGAAGTGCGTGATATGAATCTGTATGGGGAGATTCTGAAAAAACTGGAAGGGACGCCGTGTCTGGCGCTCGAGAGAAGCTTTGTGGGAGAAGAGGGAAATCTAGCAGATATGCGCTGTGAACTGAAAGAAGGCGCAGAGGCGTCGGAGATTGGAAAAGAAGCCCTGACACAGGGGCAGCCGGTCTGTGGGCGCGCCGGAAGCAGTTGGAATGTGGCGGAACCATTTTTTCCGAAAGAGCGCCTGATTATTCTCGGAGGCGGCCATGTGGCTCTTCCGGTGGCAGAATTTGGCGCGCGCGTCGGGTTCCTGGTAACTGTGGTGGACGACCGCCTTTCCTTCGCGAATCCGGGACGTTTCCCGATGGCGGAGAAGGTGATCTGTGATGACTTTGGACATGCAATTGAAGAACTCAAGATTCAGGAGAGTGACTATATCTGTATCGTCACGCGCGGACACCGCCACGATGCGGACTGCCTGCGGATGATAGGAAAAGGAAAAGAACCGGCATATCTCGGCATGATCGGTTCGAGACGCCGCGTCGGCATTGTGAAACAGGAGCTTCTGGAAGAAGGCTATGCTCCGGAGCGGATGAGCCGTTTAAAGAGCCCGATCGGTTTAAAGATCGGCGGTGTGACGCCGGAGGAGATCGCGATCTCGATTCTGGCGGAGATCATACAGGTAAAGCGCATGGATCGGGAAGACAAACGTGTGAAAAACCGTTCCGATCTGGATTTTGATGTGCTGAAACGCCTGGCAGAAGAGCCGGATGAGCCGAAAGCAGTGGTCACGGTGATTGAATCAAAGGGTTCCTCCCCGCGGGGAGCAGGCGCGAAGATGCTCGTCTACCGGGACGGACGGATTCTCGGCAGCATCGGCGGTGGCTGTAGCGAGGCGGCAGTGCTGGGCGAGGCACGTTCTCTGATCGGAAGCGGCAGGTACAAAGTAGTTCATGTGGATCTGACCGGCGAGGCGGCGGAAGATGAAGGAATGGTCTGCGGCGGCATTATGGATGTGCTGGTGGAAGACTTTGCCACGGATCGGGAACCGTGTGACCGGTAAGGGAACCGAAACGGCGGCGTATTTGAATGAAAGCGATTTCAAGCACATGAAAAAAATAAAAGATAAAAACAAAATGCATGAAAAATTATTGTAATAATTTCATGAAAACAGGCGAAAAGGTTTGAAAAGAAAAACTAAGAAAATCATAGGAATAAAGGGAAGATGCAGAAAAATGATGCGTTATTTTTGAAGATGCATAACGTATATGAGCGTTGAATAAGAATCATAGTAAAGATTGACAAAAAAAGTGCTACGTGCTACTATTTGGTTAGTAAATATCATTATAATTTTCCGAAAATAACGGAAGAGTAAAAAACATTGTTACGGTGTGAGAAATCAGAACGAGGAGGATGCCGGAAACATGTGCGTGAAATGAGGGAGGAACCAAGATATGAGAAAAACGTGGGCACTTGTAATGGCAGCAGCGATGGCGGCAGCATCCCTGACCGCATGTTCATCCAGCAAACCGGCTGAGACAGCAGCACCGGAAACGGAGGCAGAGGCAGCTGAGACAGAAGAGACCGAAGCAGAAGCAGAGGCAGCCGGCGACCAGCAGGAGATTCTGGTAGCGGCAGCAGCCAGCCTTCAGTACGTTATGGAAGACAAGATTCAGCCGGCATTTGAGAAAGAGAATCCGGACATCAAGCTGAGCTTTACCTTTGACAGTTCAGGAAAGCTGCAGACCCAGATCGAAGAGGGCGCGGATGCAGACGTATTCTTCTCCGCAGCGATGAAGCAGATGAACGCGCTGGAGGACGAGGGGTTGGTTGATGCAGATTCTGTCGTAGAGCTTCTGGAAAATAAGATCGCCCTGATTGTTCCGAAGGATTCCACACTGGAAATTACTGGTTTTGAGGATATCACAAAGGCAGAGAAGATTGCGCTTGGCGATCCGGAGAGTGTTCCGGTTGGACAGTACTCCAAGGAAGCATTTGAGAACCTGGGTATGTGGGATGATGTAGAGGCTAAGACAAGCTTTGGTACCAACGTAACCGAGGTTTTAAGCTGGGTAGCAGCCGGAAGCGCTGATGCAGGTATCGTATACCTGACCGATGCAACCACCAGCGATCAGTTTGACCAGGTAAAGGTTATCGGATATGCACCGGAAGGAAGCGTATCGAAGGTTATCTATCCGGTTGGCGTTGTAAGCGCAAGCAAAAAGAAAGATGCAGCACAGAAGTTTGTAGATTATCTGGGAACCGATGATGCGCTCTCCTTCTTTGCGGAGTATGGCTTCACAGCAAATAAATAAGCCGGGAGCGATGACTGTCTGGGATATGCAGCTGACTGGGTGAATAGAAAGCAGGACAGCGAAGGACAGACAGTGAACCATGTATGGAATAAAATCCGCCGCAGAATGCAGGGTCCGTTGAAAACCAGGTGTTCTGCGGCAGTTTTTATCTCAGTCGAGAAGACTCCCACCTCTTCAGGTGGTGAGTAATAGCAAA
>ERZ833608.1556-NODE-1556-length-14446-cov-2.590299_pt1 | contig 14446 bp, 7 predicted proteins | sample MGYA00519694_ERZ833608 | MGnify/ENA primary metagenome ERZ833608 (study PRJEB31850, sample SAMEA3708742) | human gut metagenome | biome: human gut; feature: human-associated habitat; material: faeces | place: China | collected 2014 ... | reverse complement strand
CCTTCATATCATGATTTTGATGTACCGACCGTTGCAATCTTGAGTCCCGTCGCACGATTGCGATTTGGTTTCGACCTTACGATTTAATTTTCCGCTTTTTCCCAAATCGTGAGGTCAGCAAGCCAAAAACGTGCGGCCATCCTCCCCAAACACTAGGACGTGCAGACGGAAACGCAAGTTGCATAGGAATGGAGGCATCTACAACCGCCGCCCGTACACGTACACACGGGCTAGAGAAGTCTCAAGGCTACAGCGGGCGGGACTCGTAGATCATTTGGCGGTCGCCGAAGTAGAGGGCGTCACGCCAAGAGGCCTTCTTGCGGGCCGCCTCCTGCTGAGGCTCCTTGATCGGCACGAAGAACCAACGGACCAGACCAACCACCATGTCTTGCACGGAATGCCAGATGCCGATATACGCGGTCAACGCCCAGAACGTCACGATCGCATTGAAGCCGGCGAACACCGCGTTGCCCCAATTGTGCGAAAGCGTATCGGCGTAGAACACCATGCACGAGTAAATGATGATCACCCACGGCATCGTCACATACAATGCCGGAGAAGCGGTACGATTATTGACTTTCGGCGTACGCGCGAACGGAATCTTCGTGTTCGTCATGCCCTGCTGAATCGACTTGAGCGTGCCGGAAAGATTCACCGTCAACAGCACGATGTTGAAGCCGTAAATACGGAAAATATCGGAACGTTTATACCCGTTGCGTTTCAAATCGCTCGACATGGTGGCAAAATACGGCAGCGACGCGAGCACCACCCACGGGCTCAGCAACCGCTGGTCGAACGGATATGCCAAGAGGAACATCAGGCCGAAACTCGACCATGCGATGGACGCCATATAGTTCACGCGCAGCGCCCACTCACCCAGCTTCACATCATTGCCCTGCTGATGCCGCGCGTGCACAATACGGAAGAATTTGCCGATGATCAGCAGACCGCCATTCGCCCAACGCCGCCGCTGCACCACCAACGAACCGAAATCAGGCGGGGTGGCACTATAGCTCAACCGCTCCGGATAGTTGACCAAATGCCAGCCGAAATAACCCAAATCGATACTGGATTCGGTGTCCTCGATCACCGTGCGATCCTGAATATACGTTTTCACCGTGCGCGTGCCCTCAGTCGACACCACGCAGATATCGTCGAGCGCGGCCTTGCGGATCACCGCATTCGCACCTACCCAGAACGTGGCGTCATAGTAGGTCATGCCCTGATGCAGCATGTGCTGAATGTCGGTGGTGGCGGCCGCGATGCGTTCGATTCGCGTCGGCGCGCCACGATACGAGGAATACGGGGTTTGGATCACGGCCACGCGCTCATTGCCGGGCTGTTCCATCTGGTACACCAAGCGCAGGCAGTAGTCGCGCAACAGCATGGAATCGGCGTCCAACGTCAGCACGTATTCGGAATTGCGCATCACGAAATCGGGAGATTCTCCCTCGCGCACGTCACGCAGAATCACCCCGTCCGACGTTTCCACGCGCTTGAGCGAGTGCCCCATCAATCCGATGAACGAATTCAGATTCATGGCTTTGTTGCCTTCACGGGAGGTCGACGCATACAGCTTGCGTTCGAACGACCATCCTTTTGCGGTGAAAATGCGTACCAAACGTTCGTACAGTTGCAGAATGCGATTCGCGTCGACATGCTGCTGCAGGGTGATCGATTCGTTCAACGCCTGTTCCGTCAAACGCAGGTCGCGTGCAAGACCGCGCAATACCTGGTCGCAGAAGAAATCGTCGGTATGATCTTCGACCAGCCATGTGTCGGCCTTATGCTCCAACCATTGCGCGGCCGCACGATAGTCTTCCGCACAGCGTGCGACCACACTACGCCTTGCGTCCATCTGATCGGCGAGCGCCGCAACGGTTTCGTCGCGCGCTTTGGTGAAACGTTCCGCAGGTGCCGCCAATTCGGCCAATACTTTCGGCATGAGTTCGCGGCTTGCTTTGAGAATCGCTCGCGCTTCGTCATTGTTAGGATGCGGAGGATCGTCGATTAGGAGTACGACTGCAAGGTCGGGAAATTCCTGCAATGCCGCCGACCAGATCGTTTTTTCGACGACTTTCGGCTGTTCCACGTACGAAGGAATCAGCACTGTGATTCCCTTATCGTAGTTGTGTGCGAAATGGTCGTCGAGCATCGCCCGAGGCACGCGTTCATGCCGGATGAAACGGTATAGCGCCCCTTGCCGTGTGGTCAAGTAGACGAGCGCGCTGAAAATCAGCGTGGTCACAATCGTCATGTACAGCACGCCTTCAACCACGAAACGTAACGTGAGTGAAGGATTGTTGACGAACAACGACAGAATCATCGTGATCATGTAGATCAGCCATGAAACAACCGTGCAGATGATGGCAACGTAGCCAAGCACAACGCGCGTTGGCGAAGGCTTGGCATGCATGATCGCAAGCGGTTGCGTGGAGGTTTCAGCACCCCACTGGTGCCTGCGGTCATCGCCGTCAAAATCCCCTATTTTTGCCACCATATACCCCTTTGCCTTATCAGCGCTGCCTCACCTGCATAAACCATACATCACTGTTGAAATCGTCGTACTAGCCACAGACTACACTCCCTAACTGTAAGCGAGATATAAGAAAAACAGCGCACGAGAGGAAAGCTTAATCCCCCGTAAAATCCCCCGCATATGCACTGAAGCCCAGCGGGACACAGCCTGCTAGACGCCCCAATGTCCCCATCAGCATTGGTGACCTGACGATTTCGAAAGGGAATGATGAAACCCCTGTTTCCAGGAAGACGATTTTCCTTCCTCCGACTGTTCATAGCGATACTGTGCATCGCGCTCGTCGCGGCCGGCACATGGTCGTGGATCACGTTCACGCGAACGGCGGCTAAGAAATTGCCGGAACCCTGGTTCGGCGGCTATGTGGACGTGACCGCAATACCCTCATACGAGTTCGAATCCAAGGTAGGCAACGTCTACCGGAATGTGATTCTCGGATTCGTCACCGCCGGCGACGGCTGCCAGCCAAGCTGGGGCGGCTACTACACGCTCGACGAAGCGGCCTCCACGCTCGATCTCGACAGCCGTATCGCGCAAACCTACAAAACCGATCGCACGGTAACCGTCAGCTTCGGCGGGCAGAACGGCACCGAACTTGCCAGCGCATGTTCCGACGTCGATTCCCTTGCCGACGCATACCAGCAGGTGATCGACCGCTATCACATCACCTCGCTCGACTTCGATATCGAAAACAAGAATCTCGACGGCTACAGCGAAACCGCAACCCGGCGAGCGCAAGCCGTGGCAAAACTCATCGCCAATGAAAAAGCGAAAAACAAAGGGAAAGACGATACCAGTCACGATCTGATCATCAGCCTGACGCTTCCAGCTGACGCGAAAGGCCTTACAATGCAAGGAATGCAAACCGTGAATGCGTTTCTGGACGCTGGCGTGACGCTCTCCACCGTGAATTTCAACGTGGCATCCACGTCGATCACACAATCCACGCTGATCAAAAGTTCGCTGAACGCGGCCCACGCGCAATACAAAACGTTGCTGTACAGTCGCGGCAAACTCTTCAGCGACCATCAGATCTGGGAGCTGTTGGGAGCCACCGTGCTCATCGGCCAGAACGATACCAAAAACGAGTATTTCACGCTCGACAATGCGCGCGAAATCAACACGTTCGCACTGGAAACAAGCCTGGGCCACTTAAGCATGTGGTCGCTGAATCGCGACCAGCAATGCGGCGAAAACTATACGAACACCAACACGCTCAAAACGTTCTGCAGCGGCATGAAACAGACGGACGGCGAATTCGCCACCACATTGGGGTCAGGATTCCGAGGCACGCCGGGCACGCTCGTCGACTTCGACAATGCCAGCTGGAATTCCTCGCAGCAGGCCTACCCCACGTGGGAACCGGGAGTACTGTACAAGCAAGGCGACAAGGTGATCTGGAACGGCAATATCTACGAATCGTTGGGCAACAACGAAAACGAGCAGCCGGACAGCGCTGAGGAAGGCACGAACGCACCGTGGCGCATCATCGGACCGGTGTTATAAACGCTTGCCGCAGCGAGACGCAACCACAGACACAATACAAGGCAGGAACACAAGGCAGTCGCTACTTTTCAGTAAAAGTGGCACGCAACAGGGGAACGAAATCAGGCAATCATGACATCGAAGCAATCAAAGCATCAGGCAGCCACCGGCAGCCAGCCAAAAGACGGCATCAGAAAACCAGCCAGACTCACCATTCTGGCCATCATCTATGCGTTGTGCATTGCGGCCGCAATCGCATTCCATGCACAGGAAGGCGTGCAGCAACTTATGGAAGACCCTGCGCGCATCTGCATATGGTCGCTGTGCTTTCTGCTGTGCCTGATCTACCACAAAAAGCGTTCGTCGTATCGCGTTGCCGCCGAACACACCGTGCTGCCACCGTTGACCGTCATACTGCTGGTAACCGGCTATTTTCCCGACGTGGCCATGTTCCTGATCATCGTTACCATCATCACGTCGATCATCACCGCACGCAGTCTGAAAATCGGCATTCTTCGCGCCGGAACCACGCTTGCGCCAATCCCACTGATCAAAATATTATTTGCGAACACTTCTCACGTACTGTCAATTATCATCAGCCAGAATTCCGTCAATGCTGCGATTAATCCTTATCAATTCCAGCATTGGTTGCTGCCATTACTGATTATGACTGTTGCAGTGCCGATTATTCGATTGATTTGTGATATTGTAACGTTCTTTTTTGTACAAATTCCGATTCGTAAAGCCATGCGCGAGTATTCGCTGTCTCACATTCTTGCCATGGCTTTGGCTGATTTGATGGCGATTGTGTGGATTCCTGAAATTCTGGAGTTCGCCAATATTGGCTCGGATACTGCCACCGTGCTTTCCGTGTTCATGCTGGCACTGATCGCCTACTCGCTGTTGCTGATGACGGTCGATACGATGAGCCGGCTCACGCGATCCCGAAGTGCGTTGAAATGCATAGCGAATGTGAGCGACGCGCTGCCGTTGCCGAATCAAGTGCCGGAAGAGACCGTCGTAAGACGCATCAATCGTGGCCTCACCCGCATGCGCTGTTTCATCAGCAATGCAAACAATCTTGATAAAAGAGGGTATTCCTACCGCTATTCCGCGCCTATTTCCACCGGCTCGCGACAGTATTATCTCGCGATGGAACGCAGTATTTGGAATCGTCCGTTCATGTCGACCGACGAGACGATATTGCTCACCTGCGGCGAAGTGCTTACCGAATCGTTACGCGTGAACAAGGAAGTGACGCTGCTACGCACCGAATCGGAAACGGATACGCTGACCGGCGCACTCACGTATCGTGCGTTCATCGGACATTTGAAGAGTCTGCAGACCGAGAATGTGCATAATCTAGTTGCCGTGGTGTATTTCGGCGTGGAGCATTTGCGCACCGTCAACGAACATTATGGACGCAAAATCGGCAATGCCGTGCTGCGATCCGTGGGCATGCGTTTAAGCCAGCTACTGCCGGGAAACGCCACGCTTTCGCGCGTGAACGGCGCGGAATTCGCCATGATCGTAACCGATGTGACGTCAACCAGCGATGTGGAGGAGTTGGCCACGCGCATGCGCAATCTTGCCGTCATGCCGGTATACACCGAAGAAGGCGAGGTTTCCGTGGACGTATCGAGCAGCATTTCGTTCTCGAACGCGACAGACGGCTTCTCCGTGCTCCTCGCCGATGCGAGCGCGCACATCTACGAGTCGGAGAGCTCCAATCTGCCCGTAGTCGACGGCATGACGTCCACGCTCGCCGCGCAGAATGGTTCGGGAGACTATTTCAACGCTTCCGACGTGCTTCGCCATGCGATCGAAGACAATACGATTTCCGTGCTCTACCAGCCGATTTTCGATGTGAATACGAAACGTATCACTTCGCTGGATACGATTGTGCGCGTGCATGACGCGAAGGGCCGTACGCTGGCACCGTATTTCGTAACGGCTGAAGCGCATCGTCTCAACATGAGCGTGCAGCTGACGCTCGACGTGCTGGAAACCTGCGTGAAAGACATGACCGCATTCCGCAAGGTGGCACCCGAATTGGATATTGTGGACATTTGCATGAATGGTTCGGAATTAGGCGCGTCCATCTTCCACGAGCGCTTGGAGCAGTTGACTCATGAGCAGCCACAGCTGCGTTTCGGCCTGCAGTTGGGATCGCATGCCATTCATGTGGTGCATGATGAAGTTGATGATGAGGTTGCCGCTCTTGCCGCTTTGCCGAACGTCGAGTTGGGTTTGACCAATGCTGGCACCACGTATTCGGAGGTTGCCGCGTTCGCGCATCTGCCATTGGATTTCGCACGATTCGACAAGACGGTGGTTCGCGATTTCCGTACGCCTCGCGCAAAGCAGATCATGCAGCGCACGCTCGAGATTTCGCGCGATAACAATGCGTTCCATGTGGTGTTCGATGGCGTGGAGTCCCTGGACCAGGTTGAGTTCATCCGTTCCATCGGAGGCACGCTCGCCGAGGGCACGCTGTTGAGCAACGCCATGAGCGCCAACGAGTTCCTCATGCGCCTCGAAACCATGGGCACTTCATTGCCCGAAGCCGCCCCGAGGCAAGCTGAGTAAAGAGGAGTCTCGTTTGTTGCACGATTGCTTCATCTCGTGAAACGCTTGGAGGAAATATGGCGAGATGGGAGCATGTGTGCTAAATTAATTAGTAAACGTGTTTAGCCAACGATGGCTTTGAGGAGGATTCACATGGCCACTATCAGAGAGATAGCGAAACGGGTAGGTTTCTCCCAAGCCACTGTTTCCAGGGTTTTGAAGGACGATCCCACTTTTTCGGTGAAGGATTCCACCCGCGAGAAGATTCTAAACGCCAGTCTGGAAATGGGATACAAGAACGTACCGCAATACCAGCGCATCACCATTCCGCAGGATGTTGCGATTCTCGACAATGTCGTACCCGACAAGGGCTTGCAGGACGCGTATTTCGACGAGCTGCGCGAAGTGCTCGTCAAGCATGCCGAAGAGCAGCGTATGAACGTGACCATGCACGAGGACGTGGATTCGCTGATCGCCGATGCCGATAAATACGCGGGATTTATTTCGATCGGCCCGTCCCCACTAAATCACAAGACGCTTCACCGCTTGCATAAGAAGCTCCCCCACGGCGTATTCATCGACATCAATCCTGCGCCGGCATTGTTCGATTCGGTACAGCCGGATTTGGAACAAACCATATTGGATGCGATCGACGCGCTTATGGGGTCGGGTTGCTCTCGGATCGGCTTCATTGGCGGCTTGGGCAACATTATGGGCAAGCATGAATATCCGGAAGATATTCGTACGTTCGCATTCCGCAATTGGGCGTTGCGCTTGGGATTGGATGCGCAAGGATTGGTGTATGCGGACGGCCCGTTCACTGTGGAAAACGGCCGTTTGCAGGGGCGTCAGTTGGTGCAGGATCATGCGGACGATCTGCCCGACGCGGTAATCGTCGCAGCCGATCCGTTGGCGGTTGGCGTGCTGCAGGCATTTGCCACCGAAAATGTGATGGTGCCGCGAGATATCAAAGTGATCAGCATCAACAATCAGGAGATCGCAAAATACACGTCTCCCGCATTGTCGTCGTACGACATTAGCCAGGACGAGCTTGCGAAAGCCGCGGTGCTTATGCTTGCCGAAGCGCTGACCGCCGACCGCAAAATCAGCCAGCATATGCGAATCTCCACCAGTCTCGTCGCACGCGACAGCTTCACCCCGCAAGACTAAATATAAAAACTTGAGATACGGCAAGGGCCGGCATCCTGTTGCGGAGCCGGCCCTGCAATTGTGCTTCAGTAATCTCGCTTCAGTAATCTCGCCTTAGCGGAGAGGGCGAGCGTCACACCAGACGTGGGTGACGGACCAGGTGGCGGGATCGAGCAGAAGCACGTCGGCAGCGTAGCCGGGAGCAAGCAGACCGAGAGGTTGCTTGGTGACCGGGTTCGCGCGGTCGAAACCGAATGCTTTGGCCGGAGTCAACGTGGCGGCCTCCACCGCGTCGGCGGGCGTGAATCCCAATTCGAGCACCGCACGCTGAACAGCCTTTTCCAACGTCAGCGTGGAACCGGCAATCGCACCATTCGACACGAGCCGAGCGTGACCATCGATCACATCCACATCCAACGCACCCAGCAGATAATGACCGTCCGGGCAGTCGGTAGCAGCCATGGCATCAGTCACGAATGCCGTGCGATGCGGTGCGAAACCAAATCCCAAACGCACCATCGGATTCTGCACATGGATCAACTCGATAGTGACGCGTGGATCCTCAACAGCAGCCGGAATTGGACCAGGCTCGCGATGATGCAAGCCATTCATCGCATTGAACATGTGCGTCATAATGCCCGCGCCCGCGTCGAAACCCTTGCGAGCGGTCGCATAATCGGCATCGCAATGTCCTACCGCAGGAACCACTCCGGCCGCCGCGAAGCGACGAATCGCATCAATGCCGTGCGGCAATTCGGGGGCGATGGTGATCTGACGCAGACAGCCGCCTGCCGCTTGCGAAAGCCGATCAACATATTCGGGAACCGGATCCTTCAAACATTCCGGATCATGCGCACCCTTGCGAGACAGCGCAAGGAACGGTCCTTCCAGATGCGCGCCGAGAATGTCAGGGCGGGCGCTCATCATGCCGTGCACGGTTTCGAGATTGGCGCACATCACGTCAAGCGGATTGGTGATCAAACTGAGCACTTGGCGGGTGGTGCCGTGCATCATGTGACCTGCACGAGCCAAACGTATGCCCTGCACGCCATCATCGAAGGAACTACCCCACGAACCGTGCGCATGAATGTCAACATAACCGGGAGTCATCATGCGACCTGCAGCGTCGGTTACGGAACCGGCCGAACCGGTCATGGCATTGCCGGAATCAGCCGAACTGACCGAATCAGTATCGGCATTCAACCCGACGCTTGCGCAAGCCGCAGCAAAATCAGCGTCCCGATTCCCAGTCGTAATAATCGCGCTACCATCGGAAACCAGCCAATAATGTTCCGCAACACCTCGCGCATCGACTTTTCGCGCATTATGAATCGCAAACGGACGGGCCGACTGCGCCAACGCAACGTCCACCTCATTCGCAAACCGCTCACGAGACTGTTCCATCTTCATACCTTCCAATTCACTCACAGCCATTTTCCTCAATTAGCATCCAATTCTTCCATTCAGTGGAAGAATTACCCCGCTGACAAGCCCATCAGCAACCCAATCCTTCCAGTCAGTGGAGAAATCCTCCCGCTAACAGCCACCTCAGAGTCCCAATTCCTCCAGTCAGTGGAGGAATCTGGACTGCCAAATACCCCCGTACTGCCCAAAACCTTCCAGCGAGTGGAGGAATCCTCCCGCTGGGAGGCCGAAAAACGTCCAGAATGTTCCAGCGAGTGGAAGAATCCGGACGCTAGCGGACACCGACTGCGGAGCAGCAATCAGATGCGCTGCCAGGCGGGCTTGTGGGCGTAGGCGTAACGGTAGTAGTCCTTGTGACGCAGGCGGCTCGCGGCCTCCTCGTCCACAATGATGGTGGCGTGCGGATGCATTTGCAGCGCGGACGCCGGGCAGAACGCACTCACACCGCCCTCCACCGTTTCGGCCACAGCCTCGGCCTTGCCCGAACCGAAGGCCAGCATCACCAAGTGGCGGGCTTTGAGAATCGTGCCGATACCCTGCGTGATGCAATGCGTAGGCACCTTGTCGATGTCGTCGTCAAAGAATCGGGCGTTATCGATGCGCGTCTGCTCAACCAACGTTTTGACGCGCGTGCCGGAAGCAAGTGACGATCCCGGCTCATTGAAGCCCACATGCCCATCCGTGCCAATGCCCAGAATCTGCACATCTATGCCACCGGCCTCTTCGATTGCCTTATCGTAGGCGGGGCCGGCAGCCGCAATGCGTTCGCCGTCGCTCAGCGGCGCCCCGTCGAGCACGTCACCAGGCACGTGCACCAAATCAGGGTTCAGTCCAAGCGGTTCCACAACCGTGCGGTGAATGGTGGAATGATATGACTGCGGGTGATCAAGCGGCAATCCCAAATATTCGTCCAATGCGAAACCACGCACCTGCGATACGTCAATATGCTCGCTGTGCACAATGCGTGCGAGCGACTGGTATGCGGCGAGCGGACTGGATCCGGTTGCCAGTCCCAGCACCGCATTCGGCTTGGTTTTGATGAGATCGGCGACTGAACGGCCGTAAATATCGCCTGCTTCGCGCTCGTTTTTCACGATGATGACTTCGGTCATGATGTTCCTTTCATTGACATTGGATTGACGTTTTTCGTTTTGCTGATTTCTTGAGGATTTGTTTGATGATTTATTTGCTGATTCGGCGAAGCTCGTCGGCTGCTTTCCACACGGTTTCCTGAATGCGATGCAGTTCCGACGGTTGGCTTGTCGCGTTCCATTCCTTCGCATAGGCCTCGCACCAGCATTCGAGCTCGCGCGCCAGCGCACGATAATCGGAAGGCCGCCAATCGCCAGCGTCATGCGCATCACGCACGTCATGCGCTTCGGCGAGCGCGAATCCCACTCGATTGAGCAGCAGCTGCCCTTCCATGGCGATGCGTACGGCAGCAGTAATGCCCGGATTTCCCATATGTGCCGCAATCGGCGCGATGTCGACCATGCATTGTTGCAATGCACGATTGGCTTGCGGAATTCGTTCGATTGTCGTTGCCATATTGCGCATCATGCGATTGCGTGCTTCACGCACAGTCATTGCGTTTCCACAGTCAGATAAATGATCAACCAAGCGATCGGCCAGGCAGGGAATGGTTTGCGCAACATCGGTTTTGCATTTTCCCGTGCCGTCATCCAATTCGAGATATTCCACAAGCTCACGCCAAGTGAATACGGCTTGCGCGGAAGCGTTACGAAGCAATGCAACGAATCGTGCGCTGCAATCGCCATATTCGACGCGCGAAATACGCTCAAGCAAATCATTTTCGGCAGTATCTCCGGCAGGATTCCACGCATATTGCGCACCGAATATCATGCCGGGCACGGCCATGCGCGGATCGTTGACATGCCCAAAATCGCCCCAATCGGTGACGAGCATGCCTTCCGCACCGCAGTCGAGGCCGTAGCGTGCGATGCGTGCGATGTTGTTCCACGCATCGTCGATGCGCGGGAGCAGCGCATTCCACCCCCATACGGCCGGGCATACGATTTGTTTGGCTCCGGCTTGCGCCACGAGTTGGATTTTTTCGTCGGTTGCTTCCGGTTCGTACTGCCAGTTCAGCAGGGTGACATTGTTCGGCAGGGTTTCAAGGATTTCCGGCATTTCGATGGCGATGTCTCCCCAGAACATGGGTTCGCGGCCTTGCTGGGACAGGTGTTCGCAGAGTTTGCCCACGTATGTTGCGTACAGCGTTGCGACGCCCACACGTTGCGCTTCCTGCTTCGACTTGCCTTTGCCGAGGTCGAAGGTTTCGTCGGCGCAGATGTTGAATCGCTTCGAACGGAAAAGTTGCAGATACGAGTCGACCAGTTGCGCAGAGAATGCGAAGGCTCGATCGTCGGCGACGTTGAGCGTGTGGTGCCTCATGCGTTCGATGAAGCTGAACGGCCGGTCTGCGTCTTCGGGGAATTCGCCGAGTTCGCGCAGTTCCTGCGTGCGCATCGCCACATATTGGTGTCCGAATGTGGAGACTGACGGCACGAGTTCGATGCCAAGGTTCGCGCAGTATTGGTCGAATTCGAGTGTGTCTGCCGGCGTGAGCGGGCTTGATCCGCGCCATGTTTCGCTCATGCCGTCGAATGCGAACGTATGCTCGATGTACAGCTGCAATTGGTTGTATTTGTAGAGGCAGAGTTTGTCGGCCCACTGTTTGAGCCATGCGAGCGTTGGCACGCGGCCGCGCGTCGCGTCCAAATAATATCCCCTGATTTGGCATGCGGGGGTATCTGCAATCTGCAGTTCCGGCAGTACGGCACCGTTTTGCCGTATGAGTTGGCGCAGGGTCTGCACGCCGTTGCGCACGCCCTCGAAATCGCAACCGGTAATCGTAATGCCGTCAGTGTTGATAGTCAGCGTGTATGCGCCGGCGGTACCGCCATCCTGCGAATCGAAATCCCACGAATCCGCAATACGCAATCTGATGAAACCCGACCACATATCGCCCGTCGCAATATCCCAATCAGTGCCTGTCGCGGAACGTATGTCGGCAACAAGCTGATGCGCAAGCAGGAAATCGCCATCGCCAATCGCAATGGATTCGTTCACGCGCCCCGCATAGGGCAACAGCACCGTGCCTTCGCCGACCGTCATGCTGTTCGGTTCGGGAATGATCGCCCATTTGCGGGTGTTCTCGCTTGCCATCGATTCGCCTTTCGATTGTCGATTATCGATTTCAATTCTCGATTGTGATTCTCGGATTGCCGGGATTGCCGGATCTGGATTTCCGGAATTGTTGCGCTTGTTCCAGTCTGCCTGAAGTATCACGCATTCACGATTGCGGTTGCGCTCGTTTTGCCGCGAGCGCCGCGCCAATTGCGCCGATTGGTTGGTCCATGGCTGCGATTCTGATGTTCGATGCGATGTCGAGTGTGGTCAGGAATCGGCATCCTTCGGCTCTGCGGCTCAGTTCGGCTTGGATGACTTCGATGAGTGCGTCACCGGTTTTCGCCATGCCTCCGCCAATGATGATGCGTTGCGGATCGTAGGCTTGCGCGACGATTTGGATGGTGTCGCCCATGGCGTGGGCCACCATGGCGAGCACGTCGTTGGCATGCCCGTCTCCTTGCCGCGCTTTGCGGATGAGATCAGGCATGGGCGGGTTTGCGGAGGGCCAAAGTTTTGCCACGGCCCCGCCGGATGCCACGGTTTCCAAGCATCCACGCTGCCCGCATGGGCATTCGAATCCGTTGGGGTCGATGGGTAGGTGCCCGATTTCGCCGATGGATCCGCTGTACCCGTGTTCGGCTTGCCCGCCGCGCACGAGTCCTGCGGCCAGTCCCGTGCCGAAGTTGAGGAATACGACGGTTGCGTTGCCGTCGACTTGTTCCACGAATTCCGCGGCTCCGACCGCAGCCGCGTTCACATCGTTTTCCACGTGCACCGGAGCGTGCATGATTGCGCTGACGCGTTCGCCAAGTTCCAACGTTTCAATATCAAGATTGACGACGTTGCTCACTTGCCCGGTCGCGCAGTTCACCTGCCCTGGAATGCCAATGCCGATGGGCAGCGCTTCGTTGGACAGTATGCGGGCGACGCGCACGATGTCGGTTACGACATTGCTTTCACCGGAGTGCGATGGCATACGGCAGACGTCGATGACGCGGTCTGTTGCGTCGAGCAGCACGCCTTCGATTTTCGTTCCGCCGATGTCGATGCCGACGCATCCTTGCGAACGGCCGTTATGGTGCAGTCTTGCGTTCATTGCATGTACCTGCCTGAAATAGTGGGGCCCGGATTACGGTTGTTCTGTTGATCCAACTCCATGCGTGGCGTTTGCATGCCACGCATGGAGTTGGATGGATGTCAACCCTTGACCGCGCCTGCCGCAAGACCGGCCTGCCAGTAGCGCTGCAAGCCGAGGAAGAGCACGATCACCGGCAGTACGCCGAGCAGTGCGCCCATCATCAGCGATCCACGATCGTTGAAGGTTGCGAGCGATACCATGCCATACAGGCCGAGCGTGACCGGCTTGAGGGTGTCGGAGGAAACCATCATCAACGGCAGCAGGAAGTTGTTCCACGTTCCCACGAAGAGGAACAGGAAGATGGTCACCATGGCTGGTGCGAGCAGTCGGAGCACGATGGTGAAGAAGATTCTCGCTTCACCGGCGCCGTCGATGCGGGCCGCTTCCAGCAGTTCGTTCGGTACGGAGGTTTGCGCGTACACGCGTCCGAGGAAGAAGCCGAATGGCGAAACGCAGCACGGGATGATGATCGCCAGCATGGTGTTGGTCAGGTGCAGTGCGTGGAAGATGGAGTACTGCGGAATGGTGAGCAGTGCGACCGGCATCAGCATGCATCCCATGACCACGCCGATGGCGATGGCCTTGCCACGGAAGTTGAATTTTGCGGTGGCATAGCCTGCCATCACCGAAATGATGGTGCCGATCAGTGCGGAAACCCCGGAATAGATCAGGGAATTCAGCACCCAACGCCAGAATTGGCCACGGGTCCACCCCATAAGCTTCGAATAGTTGGTTGCGATGGCGTCGGGAATCTGGTCAAGTCCGACGGCGAACCACAATCCGTTGCTGCTGGTCAGCTGCGATGGTGTTTTGGTGGATGCGATGATGGCCCAATAGATTGGGAAGAGGAAGTAGATCAGCGCTACGACGAGCACGATCACGGTAATGGTTTTGGTGATCGGCGATGGGCGCATGGAGCGCGGCAGATCGTGTTCGGCGACAGCCTGCACGGCCGCCAGCCCGAAGCGGGCTGGGACGTGTACGCCGTACAG
>ERZ833608.1545-NODE-1545-length-14528-cov-3.163270_pt1 | contig 14528 bp, 16 predicted proteins | sample MGYA00519694_ERZ833608 | MGnify/ENA primary metagenome ERZ833608 (study PRJEB31850, sample SAMEA3708742) | human gut metagenome | biome: human gut; feature: human-associated habitat; material: faeces | place: China | collected 2014 ... | reverse complement strand
CGGGCTTCAAGAACCGCAACCGCGTCGAGTACGCTCCCGTGAACGTCTCGCGCCTTGAGGCCAAGTTCAACGACGGCGACGTCGTCGACACGCAGAGCCTCGTCGCCGCTGGCATCATCAAGCGCGACTACGTGCTCGTCAAGGTCCTCGGCGATGGCGAGCTCACCAAAAAGCTCACCGTCAAGGTTGACAAGGTCTCTCCTGCCGCCCAGGCCAAGATTGAGGCGGCCGGCGGAAAGGTAGAGCTCCCGTGCTAAATGGCATTCTCAATGCCTTTCGCGTCAAGGAGCTTCGCAATAAGATCCTGCTGACGGTCGGTATCCTCGTCCTCTACAGGATCGGGGCATATGTGCCCGTGCCGGGCATCCCCTTCTCGGGGATGCTCTCGGCATATCAGTCGAGCTCCAGCGCGAACAGTGCAATTGCCGTGCTGAACCTGTTCAGCGGCGGCGCGCTTTCACGCGTTTCGGTGTTCTGCCTGGGCATCATGCCCTACATTACGGCCCAGATCATCATGCAGATGCTTCAGGCCGTTGTTCCGAGCCTTGGCTCTCTCGCCCGTGAGGGCGAGAGCGGCCAGCGCAAGATCACCCAGTACACGCGCTACGTCACGGTTGGTCTCGCGCTTCTCAATGCTGTTGGCTATCTCTTCCTCTTCAAGAGCTCCAGCTTTGGCATTGACTTCTCTCAGGCTGGCATGCCCGAGTGGCTCATGAACACGGTCGTGGTCGTGTCCATGCTGGCTGGCGCCATCCTCATCATGTGGATGGGCGAGGTCATCACCCAGCGTGGTGTTGGCAACGGGATGAGCCTCATCATCTTCGCCAACATCATCTCTGGGCTGCCGACCTCCATCATCCAGTCGCTGCGCACCTCCGAGAACGGCGCTCTGCTCACGGTGCTCATCGTCTTGGTGATCGTTGCCGTCGTGCCGTTCATCGTGTTCATCGAGCGCGGTCAGCGTCGCATTCCCGTGCAGTACGCCAAGCGAGTTGTCGGTCGCAAGATTCTGGGCGGCCAGTCCACGTACCTTCCGATCAAGGTCAACACGGCTGGCGTCATTCCCATCATCTTCGCGAGCGCCATCCTGTACCTGCCTGCGCAGATTGCGGTGTTCTTTCCGGGTGTTGGCTGGATCAACACCTTTGCGAACGCCGTGAGCTCTGGTTGGCTTAACTGGATTCTCTCCGTGCTGCTGATTGTGGGCTTTGCGTACTTCTACACCTCCATGGTGTTCAACCCCGATGAGACGGCAGACACCCTTCGCAAGCAGGGTGGTTTCATCCCCGGTGTTCGTCCGGGCTCTGCCACGGCCGCCTACATCAAGAACGTGCTGAACCACCTCACGCTTCCTGGTGCCATCTTCGTTGCCGTGGTTGCCGTCGTACCCTCCGTCGTCTTCACGCTCACGGGCAACTCGCTCGTGCAGGCGTTTGGCGGTACCTCGATCCTCATTATGGTTGGCGTTGCGCTCGACACCATCTCTCAGATTGAGAGCCAGCTTAAGACCACGAACTACGAGAACCTTCTGATCAAGTAGCTTGGTTTGCGTCTAAGCTTTGCGGGGCCGTTGCCTTCGGGCGACGGCCCCGTTTGTTTTGCGGTAGGCTACCGATAGCTCTGTTTTGACCCTAGTGCGCGCAAGCGCAGAAAGAAGGTCCGTATGAACATCGTTCTGCTCGGGGCGCCCGGCGCCGGCAAGGGCACGCAGGCCCAGAAGCTCGTCGAGGAGTTCGGCGTTGCGCACATCTCCACGGGCGACCTGCTCCGCGCCGCCGTCAAGGCCGGCACCAAGCTCGGCGTCAAGGCCAAGTCCTACATGGACAACGGCCAGCTCGTCCCCGACAAGCTCGTCGTCGACCTCGTGACCGAGCGCCTTGACGCCGATGACGCCCAGAAGGGCTTCATTCTCGACGGCTTCCCGCGCAACACGGCCCAGGCCGTGACCCTTGACTCCGCCCTGGCCGAGATGGGCCGCAGCCTCGACGCCGCGTTGCTCGTCGACGTCAAGCCCGACGTCATCGTGAAGCGCCTCTCCTCGCGTCGCACCTGCAAGGAGTGCGGCTACACGGCTCCCGCTGGTGTGGACAGCTGCCCCTCCTGCGGTGGCGAGATGTACCAGCGCGACGACGACAAGCCCGAGACCATCCAGAAGCGTCTCGACGTCTACCAGAACCAGACGGCCCCGCTCGTCGAGTACTACCGCGGCAAGGAGCTGCTCAAGTCCGTTGACGGCGATCGTCCGGTTGACGAGGTCTACGCCGACGTCAAGGAGCTCCTCGGTCTATGATCATCATCAAGACCCCAGCAGAGATTGAGCAGATGAAGCCGGCGGGCGCCCTCTCCAAGCTCGCGCTTCGTCGCGTCGGCGCGATGATTCGACCCGGCGTCGACACTCTTGAGCTCGATCGTGTTGCCGAGAGCATCATTCGCATGCATGGCGGAACGCCCGCATTCAAGGGCTATGGTGGTTTTCCTGCGAGCATCTGCTGCTCTGTCAACAGCGAGATCGTCCACGGCATCCCGAGCTCCTCTCGCGTCCTGCAGGAGGGCGACATCGTTTCCATCGACACGGGAGCGGTGGTGAACGGCTGGGTTGGCGACAACGCGTGGACGTTCTTCTGCGGAACGCCAAGCGTGGCCGACAAGGGCCTGTGCGAGGTCACGCGTGATTGCCTTAAGGCCGGCATCGAGGCCGCCGTGCCCGGCAACCGCATCGGCGACATCGGCCACGCGGTGCAGAGCCTTGCGGAGGCAAACGGCTACAGCGTCGTGCGCGACTACGTTGGCCATGGGGTTGGACACGCTATGCACGAGGAGCCCAACGTTGCCAACTACGGCAAGAAGGGCCGTGGCGTTCGCCTTCAGGCGGGCATGGTCATCGCCATCGAGCCGATGATCTGCCTGGGCGGCTACGAGAGTCACGTCATGCCCAACCGCTGGACCGTCGTCACCAATGATGGGGGCACAGCGGCCCACTACGAGAACACGATTGCCATCACGGAGGATGGTCCCGTCATCCTCACCCAGGACCAGGACGGCCCGTGGTGCGCAATGGCGGGCGGTACTGCCGAGTAGGCCTAGGCCCGTTGTCGTATGAGTTGTGGAGAACCCGCGCTACGTGGACGTGGCGCGGGTTTTTCGATATGATGTTCAGTCGCTGTGTCATGTATCGAGGAGAAGGTAGCACGCAGTGAGCAAACAGGATGCAATCCAGCTTGAGGGCAAGGTGCTCGAGCCGCTGCCCAACGCGATGTTCAACGTTGAGCTTGAGAATGGGCATACCATTCTCTGCACCATCTCGGGAAAGATCAGGATGAACTACATCCGCATCCTTCCCGGCGACAAGGTTGACGTGGAGATCTCCCCGTATGACCTGCAGCGTGGCCGCATCACCTACCGCTACAAGTAGGGACTCGGCCTCCCGAGAGGGAAACCGCCCGCATCGCGGGCACACAGCCTTGGATATTCTCGCCAGCGGCTGGGCGTATATATAGGAAAGCAAGACACACCGAGAGGAAGAACGATGAAAGTACGTCCTTCGGTCAAGAAGATGTGCGACAAGTGCAAGATCATCCGTCGCCACGGTAAGGTGTACGTGATCTGCGAGAACCCGCGCCACAAGCAGCGTCAGGGCTAGGAGAGGAGCACAAGTTGGCCCGTATTAACGGCGTCGACCTCCCGCGTGAGAAGCGCGTTGAGATCGGACTTACCTACATCTACGGCATTGGCCGTACCGCCGCTTCCAAGATCTGCGCCGAGACCGGCGTTGATCCCAGCACCCACGTGCGCGATCTCACCGAGGATGAGGTCGCCAAGATGCGTGATTACATTGATGCTAACTTCACGGTCGAGGGCGACCTCCGTCGTGAGCAGCGTCAGAACATTGCCCGCCTGATGGAGATCGGCTGCTACCGTGGCCTCCGTCACCGCAAGGGCCTGCCTGTCCGTGGCCAGCGTACGCACACCAACGCTCGCACCCGCAAGGGCAAGAAGCGTCAGGTCGGCGGCAAGAAGAAGAAGTAGGGGAGACTGACTAATGGCTACTGCTAAGAAGGGCGCCCAGGCTCGCGGGCGCATCAAGCGTGCCGACCGCAAGAACATCTCTGTCGGTCAGGCTCACATCAAGAGCACCTTCAACAACACGATCATCTCGATCACCGACCCCCAGGGCAACGTGATCTCCTGGCGCTCCGCCGGTATGGTCGGCTTCAAGGGCTCCCGCAAGTCCACGCCGTTCGCAGCCCAGATGGCTGCCGAGGCGTGCGCCAAGGAGGCCATGGAGCACGGCGTCCACAAGGTGTCCGTCTTCGTCAAGGGCCCGGGCTCGGGTCGCGAGACGGCCATCCGCTCCCTCCAGGCCGCCGGCCTCGAGGTTTCGAGCATCCAGGACAAGACCCCCATCGCGCACAACGGTTGCCGTCCGTGCAAGCGTCGCCGCGTGTAGGTAAGGAAGGAATCTAACTATGGCAGTGGATAGGACTCCTGTCCTTAAGAGGTGCCGCGCGCTCGACATTGACCCGATCGTGATGGGCATCAACAAGAAGTCGAACCGCCAGCCCAAGCGTCAGCGTCGCCAGGAGAGCGAGTATGGCCGTCAGCTCCGTGAGAAGCAGAAGGCCAAGTTCATCTACGGCGTGCTTGAGAAGCAGTTCCACATGTACTACGAGAAGGCTCTGAAGATCGAGGGCATCACGGGTGACAACCTGATGACCATCCTCGAGAGCCGCCTCGACAACGTGGTGTTCCGCCTTGGCTTCGCCCGCACCCGCAAGGAGGCCCGCCAGACCGTCCGTCACGGCCACATCACCGTGAACGGCAAGCGCGTGGACATCCCCTCCTACCGCGTGAAGGCCGGCGACGTCGTGGCCGTCGCCCCCAAGTACAAGGACCTGCTTCCCATCAAGGAGGCCCTGATTTCCTCCGAGCACATGGCCGTGCCGGCGTGGCTCGAGGTCGACATCGAGAAGCTCCAGGGCACCGTCCTGCAGCTCCCCACGCGTGACCAGATCGACCTTGACATCGACGCCCAGCTCATCGTCGAGCTCTACTCCAAGTAGTAGAGACCGGTTGGAGGTTTCTATGTCCGATTTCATCCGTCCCAACGTGACGGTAGAAGAGGTCAGCGAGAACGTTGCCCGCGTCATCGCCGAGCCGCTTGAGCACGGCTATGGTGACACGCTTGGCAACTCGCTCCGCCGCGTGCTGCTCTCCTCTCTCGAGGGCGCCGCTGTGGAGGCCATCCAGATCGACGGCGTGCAGCACGAGTTCACGACGGTCGAGGGCGTCTATGAGGACGTCACCGACATCGTCCTGAACGTCAAGGGTCTTGCGTTCAAGAGCCTTGGCGTCGGTGACGAGGCCACGGCCACCATCTCCATCGATGGCCCGGCCACGGTGACTGGCGGGGACTTTGACATCCCCTCCGAGTTCAACCTCGTCAATCCCGAGCACGTGATCTGCACCCTCGCCGAGGGCGCCCACCTCACGATGTCGATGCGCATCGGCACCGGGCGTGGCTATGTCTCTGGCGAGGACAACGAGCACGATGACGACCCGATTGGCCTCATTCACGTGGACTCGCTCTTCTCGCCCGTGCGCCGCTGCGCCAAGGCCGTTGAGCCCTGCCGCGTGGGCCAGCACACCGACTATGACAAGCTCGTCCTTGAGGTCGAGACCAACGGTGGTGTGTCTCCGCGCGAGGCCGTCGTCGAGGCCGCGAACATCATCAACCAGCACATGACCGCGTTCATGTCCCTGGCCGATGAGGGCGAGCAGGCCGAGGAGCCGTCGATCTTCGCCGCTGGCCAGACCGACGACAACACCGAGCTCGACAAGCAGATCGAGGACCTGGACCTGTCTGTGCGCTCCTACAATTGCCTGAAGCGCGCCGGCATCCACTCCGTCCGTCAGCTCGTCGAGTTCTCCGAGAACGACCTGCTCAACATCCGCAACTTCGGCGTCAAGTCCATCGAGGAAGTCAAGGACAAGCTTGAGTCGATGGGCCTGAGCTTCAAGGCTTAAGCGCCGCTACATCACATAGGAGTAACTGACTATGAGGCACTACAAGAAGAGCGGGATGAAGCTTGGCACCGACGCCAGCCACACCAAGGCTATGAAGAAGAGCCTGTGCCAGGCGCTGTTCGCCAACGACCGCATCAAGACGACCCTTCCGCGCGCCAAGGCCATCCGTGGCGACGTGGACCGCATCGTCACCTGGGCTAAGAGGGGCGACCTGCACTCCCGTCGTCTCGCCATCGCCAAGCTTGGTGACAAGGAGCTCGTCCGCGAGGTCTTCGAGAAGGCCGCGCAGGGCATGTGGGAGGGCCGCAATGGTGGCTACACCCGCATCATGAAGCTTGGTCCCCGCAAGGGTGACAACGCCGAGGTCGCCATCATCGAGATCGTGACCGAGCCCGTCGCCGCCAAGGCCCCCAAAGCCGAGGCCACGAAGGTCACCAAGGTCGAGGAGGCTCCTGCCGAGGAGCAGCCCGCCGAGGAGAAGGCCGAGTAGACCTGCTTCGTCCAAGCAATCGCTCGCAAAGCAAAGGAGGGTCCGGATTTCCGGGCCCTCCTTTTGTATATCGGTATTGGTAAGCGGTGACAGTCTGGTCCGTCCCTGGCTGTCACGGTGGCACGTGAGGGCGGGGTCAGTCTGTCGCCGGGCGATACCTGCTACCCTGAGGTGAGCACATGGCAGCAAGGAGTACGGATGCAGCACACCATCGAACATCGACCGCCCGAGCGTCCCTCGATCGAGGAACGCGCCAAAGACCCTGCGACCCTCGATGCCACGTTTGTGCTCAAGCTTGGCTATCGCGGCGCCGACTTCTGCGGGTTTGCCGCGCAGCCTGGTCGCCGCACGGTGGCGGGCGAGGTGACGCGCTCCCTCGAGACGTTGCTGCGCCGCGAGGTCTGCCTCACGTGCGCGGGCCGCACGGACGCCGGCGTGCACGCCATCGGCCAGTACGTGAGCGTGCCGGTGACGGCTTCCGAGCTCGCCATGCCGGCAAGGCGCCTCATGCACGGCCTCTCCGCCCTGCTGCCGGATGACATCTCGCCTGCCGCCCTCTACCGGGCTCCCAAGGGCTTCTCGGCGCGCTTTGACGCCCGCTCCAGGAGCTATCGGTATCGCATCGTGGCTGGTGAGGCTCGTCCCGTGCTCGCATGGGATCACGCCTGGTGGCTGCGAGGAGAGCTCGACGCTGCCGTCATGCACGATGCCGCCCAGCTGCTCGTGGGCGAGCACGACTTCAAGAGCTTCTGCAAGGCCACCTCTGCCGAGGGCAAGCCCACGCACCGCTGCGTCATGCGCTGCGACGTCAGCGAGGAGTGGGAGTGCGGGGAGCGTGTGGTCTGCATCGACGTGGTGGGCAATGCCTTTCTGCACTCGATGGTCCGCACCATGGCCGGCACGCTTGTGGAGGTCGGTCGAGGCCACAGGGGGGCCGCGTGGGTGGCAGATGCCCTGGCGGCGTGCGACCGCAAGGCGGCTGGCCCCTGCGCGCCCGCGAAGGGCCTCACGTTCGTGGGGGTAGACTATCCGCAGGAATTGCTTGTGCCCTGGGAGTAGGGGCGCTGCTCGGAGGCCAGGGAGGTCGTCATGTACGAGAGGCCAGACGTTCCCAAGGACAGCCCGAACCGCAACAAGGTGGCCGTCATCGTCCTGCTCGCCGTGGCGGTTGCGCTCGTGGGCCTCGTCATGGGCTTGTGGCGGCTTGCGAACGTCAACTCGGCCTTGGGCAGCTCGGATGTTGGGCAGGCGCTCTCCTCGGCATCCTCGTCTCTGGGGGATGCCCAGGCGCTCGCCGAGGCCTCTGGGGCCACCGTGACGGGGGACGAGGTGGAGACTGTGCTGTTCGTCGTGCTCGACGGCTCGGATTCGTCAAGCTGCGGCGCGACATTCCTCGCCGCCATTGACTCCACGCAGGGGAGTGCCAAGCTCATCTTCCTGCCACTGGACGCGCTGCTCACCTCCGCGGACGGGTTGACGTCAGTTGCGGACACCTATGCCGCAGGTGGCCTCAGGGGGCTTGCCGAGTCGCTTGCCTCGGCCGCGGCCGTTCCCATGAGCCATGCCATCACCATGACGCAGGACGGCTGGAACGCGTTTCTCGACACGGCGCAGCAGGGGAGCTCGGCGCTCAAGAGCAACGCGACCAGGCTGGTGGGTGGAATCGTGAGCAGTGATCTGGACGCCACGGGGCTGCTCGACATCGCCCAGCGCGCTGTGTCTCTTGGCGTGGGCTCGTCTGACATCGTTGATGCGCCCGTCACCGAGGACTACTTGCTGGACGCCGCGGGCCTCGCGCGCCTGGTTGGCGTGCTCGCCTAGGGAGTTGGCCGTTGCACAAATGCGCAGATTAACTGGACGTACGCCGAACTAGCGTTGGGCGTGTTCGGCTGATGATAGTCTCTCGTGTGGGCCAACGCCGCCCACCGTCTGCATCGCCGCGTGAAAGAAGACTTGATGGCACACATGGAGAAGAGGGTCCCCAAGGTCTCGGTCATCATACCGGCCTACAACGTGGACCGCTTCATTGGGCGTGCCATCGAGAGCCTCCAGAACCAGACGATGCGCAACTTCGAGCTCATCGTCGTCGATGATGGCTCCACTGACCGCACCGGCCAGGTGGCCGACCGCATGGCCGAGCGCGACATCCGCATCGACGTCATCCACACCGAGAACCAGGGTGCTGCCGCCGCGCGCAACGTTGCTCTTGACCGGGCCCGCGGCGAGTTCGTGCACTTCGTGGACGGCGATGACTGGGTGGAGCCCACGATGCTCGCCGACCTTGTCGAGATTGCCGAGGCCGATGACCTCGACCTCGTGATCGCCGGCTTCTACATCGAGACCTATTACGGCAGCGCCGACCAGCACACCACCGAGCTCAAGAGTCAGCCCACCTGCCACTATGGCAGCCAGCAGGAGTTCCGCAGCGGGGCCTGGCGCCTGTTTGACACGAACCTGCTCTACACGCCGTGGAACAAGCTGTTCCGCCGCTCCTACCTCGAGCGCATCCACGCGCGCTTCAAGCCCACGTTCTGGGATGACTTCCCATTCGTGCTCGACGTCATCCGCGACATCGAGCGCGTTGCCGTGACCGAGCGCGCCTACTACCACTTCATCCGCCTGCGAGCGGAGAGCGAGACGGCCCGCTGGCGCCCGAACATGTACGAGAAGCGCGAGGAGGAGCACGGCTGGATGCTCGACCTCTACGAGCACTGGGGGCTGTCCGGCGACCCGGTGAGCGTGGAGATGGTGCAGCGCCGCTATGCCGAGCGCCTCGTGGGGTGCATCGAGAACGTGTGCAATCCCAGCTGCAAGCTCACGGACGCCAAGAAGCGCGAGCAGGTGGAGCAGATGATCGGCAGCGAGCGTGCCCAACTCGCGGTCTCCATTGCCCAGCCGCGCTCGAGGATGATGAAGCTCATGCTCATGCCCGTGAGGCGCAGGGATGCGGGCCTCGCCCTTGCGGAGGGCAGGTTCATCTCCTTCGTGAAGCGTCACAACACGAAGCTGTTCGCCACGCTCAAGGCAAATCGCTAGGCACACCGCCCCGCTTCCATGCGGGGCTCTTTCTTGCCTCGAACTGAATTCGTATGCATGAAAATGCATGAATTGCATTCAAGTATTCATATTTACGTAAACGTAATCGACAGCGAGATGAGACGCGTCTATAATCAGACGATATTGCGCCCGCCTTGGGTGGGCGCGCCTGGCATATGCGCCCGGCGGCTGTCGGGCTTGAATGACGCGTGAGGAGCTTCGCATGTCGTACAAGGTTGGTGTCATTGGTGCCGCGGGCTACGCGGGAGCCGAGCTCGTGAGGCTGCTTCTGCAGCACCCCGAGTTCGACCTGACTGTCATCACGTCCAACGCCGACGCGGGCACGGCGCTCGCCGACGCCTACCCCGCGTTTGCCGGCGCGTCGGACCTCGCGTTCACGACGCACGACGACCCGGCCGTGCGCGAGTGCGACCTTGTGTTCCTCGCCGTGCCGCACACCGCGGCCATGTCGCAGGTGCCGGCGCTGCTCGATGCTGGCGTGACGGTCGTGGACCTCTCCGCCGACTACCGCCTGTCTGACAAGGACGTCTACGAGCAGTGGTACGGTGCCACCCACACCTCGCCCGAGCTGCTCGCCACGCGCTCATTCGGCCTTCCTGAGCTCTTTGGCGAGGACATCGAACGCGCCCGCGCGCTGCACGAGGCCGGCAAGCCCGCGCTCGTCGCCTGTGCCGGCTGCTATCCCACGGCCACCTCTCTTGCCTCCGCGCCCGCCGTCCGTGCCGGCTGGACGCAGGGCCTCGTCATCGTCGACGCCAAGAGCGGCGTCACGGGCGCGGGCAAGGGCTGCAGTGCCAAGACGCACTTCTGCAACGCCGACGAGGACGTGCAGGCCTACAACGTGGGCAAGCACCGCCACACGCCGGAGATCGAGCAGATTCTCGGCAAGCCGGGCGAGGTCGTGTTCACGCCGCACCTCGTGCCGCAGAAGCGCGGTCTGCTCTCGACCGTCTATCTGCAACTCACCGACGAGGCGGCGGACATGAGCGTCGAGGACATGCTCGAGTGCTATCACGCCCTGTATGACGGCCGTCCTTTCGTGCAGGTGCTGCCGGCCGGCAAACTTCCCCGCACGGCGAGCGTCGTGGGCACGAACGTGTGCCAGGTGGGCCTGGCCAAGAATGAGCGTACGCACACGCTCGTGGCCATCGGCGCCATCGACAACCTGTGCAAGGGCGCGGCGGGTCAGGGCGTCCAGTGCGCGAACCTCGTGTTTGGCCTGGACGAGAAGACCGGCCTCTCCAACGTGGGCATGCCCGTCTAGCGCGCGTACCGGAGAACCGCAGCGTCACCCATCAACCTCAAGATCTTCGAGGAGCACCATGGAACAGACAATCGCGCCCAAGCTGAGCGTCATCGCCGATGGCGGCGTCGCAAGCCCCGCGGGCATTCACGCCGGCGGCATCCACGCCGGTTTTCGCAAGGACCCGCAGCGCTTCGACCTCGCGCTCGTCGAGGTTGACGAGCGTGCCGTTGCCGCGGGCGCCTTCACCACGAACAAGTTCTGCGCCGCGCCCGTGACCGTCTCGCGCGCCCACCTTGGCAAGGGTGGAAGCGCGCCCATCCGCGCCGTCTGCATCAACTCGGGCAACGCCAACGCCGCCACGGGCGAGGAGGGCCTCGAGTGCGCGGAGGCCACGTGCGCTCTGGTGGCCAAGACGATCGGCTGCGAGCCCGAGCAGGTGCTCGTGGCCTCGACGGGCGTCATCGGCCAGCTGCTCGACGTTGCGCCGTTCGAGACGGGCGTGCCGGCCCTGCACGACAAGATCTGCGCCCAGGCAACCGACGAGAGCCTGCGCCTCTCCGGCGGTCATGACGCTGCGCGCGCCATCATGACCACCGACACGCACCCCAAGGAGTACGCCGTCTCCTACGAGGCGGGCGGCTCGCTCGCGGGCAGCACCGTCACGGTGGGCGGCATGTGCAAGGGCTCGGGCATGATCATGCCCAACATGGCCACGATGATCGCCATCATCTCCACGGACGCCCCCGTGAGCGCCGCGGCGCTGCACGAGGTGCTGCTCGGCGTGGTCAAGAAGACGTTCAACAAGGTGACGGTTGACTCCGACACCTCCACGAACGACACCTGCATCGCGATCGCCACGGGCAAGGCCGCGGCCGGCGCCGCGCCCATCGAGCCGGGCACGCCCGAGGCGGCAGAGCTCGCCTGCGCCGTGAACGCCGTGTGCCAGCACCTCGCCAGGGAGATCGCGGCCGACGGCGAGGGCGCCTCCAAGCTCGTGACCGTCACGGTTGCCGGCGCCGCCACAGACGAGGATGCCGACACGGCAGCCCGCGCCATCGCGAACTCGCCGCTCGTCAAGACCGCCATCTACGGCCACGACTGCAACTGGGGCCGCATCGCCATGGCACTTGGGAAGTGCGGCGTTGCGTTTGACCAGCGCGACGTCGACATCGACATCATGGGCATGCCCGTCTGCCGCGACGGCCTCACCGTGGCCTTCGACGAGGACGAGGCCCTGCGGCGCTTCGAGGAGCCCGAGATCACGATCTGGGCGGACCTCGGCGCCGGTGCGTGCGAGACCACCGTCTGGACCTGTGACCTCACGCACGAGTACGTCAAGATCAACGGCGAGTACCGCACGTAGGGATGAGGGGACGCTTCCCCTCGCCATTCTCGCCTCCCCTCCAGCTAGGAGCTTTGCATGAAGTACGCAGTCGACACGAGCAAGCGCGCGAAGGACACCGACGAGCGCACCGGCCAGGTGCTGTTCGAGGCGCTGCCGTGGATCAAGAACATTACGGGCAAGACCGTCGTTGTGAAGTACGGCGGCGCGGCCATGGTTGACGAGAAGCTGCGCGCCGACGTCATGAGCGACATCGTGCTGCTCAAGATCTTGGGCGTGAACGTCGTCATCGTCCACGGCGGTGGTAAGGCCATCAACAGGGCGTTCGACGCGCTCAACTTTCCGGTGGAGTTCAAGGACGGCCAGCGCGTCACCACGCCGGCGGCCATGGACGTGGTGCGCCAGGTGCTCGTGGGCGAGGTCAACCAGGACCTCGTCACGGCCATCAACCGCCACGGCAACCTTGCCGTGGGCGTCGCCGGCTCCGATGCGGGCACCATCGTGTGCTCCACGCTCAACCCCGAGCTTGGCCGCGTGGGCAAGATCGAGCACGTTGACACCACCTACCTCGAGACGCTCATCAAGAGTGACTACATCCCGGTGGTGGCCACGGTGGGCATCGGCGAGGACGGCGGCTATTACAACATCAACGCCGATGTCGCCGCAGGTCACGTGGCGGCGGCCATCGGAGCGCAGAAGATCGTCTACCTTACGGATGTCGACGGCGTCTACATGGACTTCTCCGACAAGAACTCGCTCATCTCCAACATGAGCCTGCGCGAGATGGAGGACATGCTCGCCTCGGGCACCGTGGACAAGGGCATGATTCCCAAGCTCGAGAGCTGCTGCTATGCCCTTCATGCGGGCGTGTTCCGCTCCCACGTCATCAACGGCAAGACGCCCCACTCGCTGCTCATCGAGCTGCTCACCGACAAGGGCATCGGCACGACGATGCACTCGACCGAGGAGGCGCTCAAGTATGACGAGCACCCGCTCGGCACGCTCGCGAGCCGTCTGGCCGTGAACAACTAGCACGAGCTGCGCGACACCTGCCGCGCATGACCGGAAAGGATTTTCGCATGTCCCTAGACGATGCCAAGAAGCTTGACGACGCCTATGTGATGCACACGTTCGGCCGCTCTCCCGTGGAGTTCGTGGGCGGTCACGGCATGTACGCCGTTGCCGACGACGGTCGTGAGTATCTGGACTTCCTTGGCGGCATCGCCGTGAACTGCCTGGGATACGGGCACCCGGTTCTCGAGGCGGCCGTGACCGAGCAGGCCGGCAAGCTGCTGCACATCTCCAACTACTTCCACATCGAGCACCGTGGCGAGGTGGCGCGTCGCATCGCGCAACTCGCCAACGCCGGGCAGGGCGCGGCCAAGGACGCGAGCCCTGACGAGCCGCAGCAGTGGCGCACGTTCTTTGGCAACTCCGGCGCCGAGGCCAACGAGTGCGCCATCAAGCTCGCGCGCTTGTGGGCCAAGCGCGGCGGCAACGGCGGCTTTGACATCGTATGCCTCAACAAGAGCTTCCACGGCCGCACGATGGAGACGATCGCCGCCACGATGCAGGGCTGGGCGCAAGACCCGTTCCAGCCGCTGCCCGGTGGCTTCCTGGCCATCGACGCGAACGACGTCGACGCCCTGCGCGCCGTCTTCGAGCAGCGCGGCTCCAACATCTGTGCCGTCATGCTCGAGCCCATCCAGGGCGAGTCTGGCGTGCATCCCATGACGCCCGAGTTCATGGCCGAGGTTCGCAGGCTCACGAGCGAGCACGGCGCCCTCATGATGTGCGACGAGGTACAGACGGGCCTGTTCCGCACGGGCCACGCGCTTGCCTTCCAGGGCTATGACGTGGTGCCCGACGTCTTCACGCTCGCCAAGGCCATCGCCGGTGGCGTGCCGATGGGCGCCTGCGTGGCAAAGGCGGAGATCTCCGAGGCGTTCAAGCCCGGCGACCACGGCTCCACGTTCGGCGGCGGCCCGCTTGCCTGCGCGGCGGCCGACGCCGTGCTTGCCGAGCTCACCTGCGGCACCGCGCCCGAGGGCGTGCCCGGCGAGGGCTACCTGCCCCACGTGCGCGAGGTCGGTGCCTACCTGGCCGAGAAGCTTGCGTCCCTGCCGCACGTCACCGAGGTCCGCGGCGCCGGCCTCATGCTGGGTGCGGAGCTCGAGGAGGGCCTGCCCGATGCCCACGAGCTCGTGGCCAAGGCGCTCGAGAAGGGTGCGATCATCAACGCGACCGGCCCCACGACGCTGCGCTTCCTGCCGCCCCTCGTTGTCACGAACGCCGACATCGACGCCATGGCGGCGGCTATGAAGGAGCTCATCCAGGAGATCGGACGCGCCCCCGACTACAAAGCCCCC
>ERZ833608.1541-NODE-1541-length-14548-cov-3.718002_pt1 | contig 14548 bp, 10 predicted proteins | sample MGYA00519694_ERZ833608 | MGnify/ENA primary metagenome ERZ833608 (study PRJEB31850, sample SAMEA3708742) | human gut metagenome | biome: human gut; feature: human-associated habitat; material: faeces | place: China | collected 2014 ... | reverse complement strand
GCGGCCGCGAACATGCACTGGCATGGAAAATTGCCCAAAGTCCGAAAGTTGAAAAACTATACATTGCTCCGGGAAATGCCGGAACAACTGCCGTAGGCGAGAATGTCAACATCAAAGCAACCGATTTTGAAGCAATCAGTGCTTTTGCTCTAAAAGAGAACATCCAAATGATAGTAGTAGGCCCCGAAGATCCGTTGGTAAAAGGAATCTACGATTACTTTCAAAACCGTCCGGAGCTAAAGCATATTGCCGTGATCGGTCCTTCGGCTCAAGGAGCGCAACTGGAAGGCAGCAAGGAATTTGCCAAAGGCTTCATGATGCGCCACAACATCCCGACAGCCCGCTACAAAAGCATTACTTCCGAAAACCTCGAAGAGGGCCTCGCTTTCCTCGAAACGTTGGAAGCTCCCTACGTATTGAAGGCTGATGGCCTTTGTGCCGGGAAAGGAGTTCTCATCCTTCCTACGCTGGATGAAGCGAAGAAAGAACTGAAAGAAATGCTCGGCGGCATGTTCGGTTCCGCATCGGCAACCGTTGTGATTGAAGAATTCTTGAGCGGTATCGAGTGCTCTGTATTCGTACTGACAGACGGAGACAACTACAAAGTCCTCCCTGTGGCGAAAGACTACAAACGTATCGGTGAAGGCGACAAAGGATTGAATACAGGCGGTATGGGTAGCGTAACTCCGGTTCCGTTTGCTGATGAAGTATATATGGAGAAAGTACGCACACGTATCATCGAACCGACCATCAATGGTCTGAAAGAAGAAAAGATCACCTACAAAGGTTTCATCTTCCTCGGTCTTATCAAGGTGAAAGGTGAACCGATGGTTATCGAATACAACGTCCGCATGGGCGACCCGGAAACAGAAAGCGTGATGTTGCGCATCCAAAGCGACTTCGTAGAGTTACTTGAAGGCACAGCGGCAGGCAACCTGAACGAGAAAACACTAGTGATGGACCCACGTTCGGCCGGCTGCGTCATTCTTGTCAGCGGCGGTTACCCCGAAGCCTACGAAAAAGGATTCCCCATCAGCGGACTGGAACAGGCTGCCACCACCGACAGCATCATCTTCCATGCCGGAACAGCCATGAAAGACGGAAAAGTGGTGACGAACGGAGGACGTGTGATTGCCGTTTGCTCTTACGGTGCAACGAAAGAAGAAGCACTGGCACAGAGCTACAAAGTAGCAGACATGATCGACTTCAACAAGAAGTATTTCCGCCGCGACATCGGATTCGATTTGTAAGAAACAACCTGTAATGATACGCCACGGCAGGCATAAATCCCCTATTTGCACAGCATATAGATCCTACAAAGCGATGATATATGCCCGCCGGGCGGCAAAAGAACTGACAGACAAATGAGAAATAAAAGACTACAAAGTCAAGTGACGGCAGGACGGTGGACCCTGCCTGCCGTTATCTTTATCTGCGCCCTATGCTGGGTGTTGACTTACTTTTTATTTCCCGACTCCATAGCCTCAACAACACCCAAGGACAGCTCTTCTTTCTTGCAATCCACCCGCGATTTACTGCTTCCGGGATGGGCAGAACGAATTGTCAGCTTTCTGGTTTACGCAATCATCGGCTACTTTCTGATAGAGCTGAACAACCAGTTCAGTATTATCCGCATGAGGGCTTCCATGCAGACAGCTATTTATTTCCTGCTGGTTACCGTTTGTCCAGGAATGCATTTACTATACATAGGAGACATTGTCGCCCTCGGTTCTCTTATTTCCATTTATTTTCTGTTTAAAAGCTATCAGCAAGCTCAAGCTGCGGGCTATCTATTCTATTCCTTCTTCTTTATCGGAGCGGGAAGTATTCTTTTCCCGCAGCTCACCATCCTCTCGGTACTTTGGTTGCTCGAAGCCTACCGTTTCCAGTCGCTCACTCCTCGCAGTTTCTGCGGTGCGCTGCTCGGATGGATGCTGCCCTACTGGATGCTGTTCGGACACGCCTTCTTCTATAATGAGATGGAGTTGTTCTACCGCCCTTTCAACCAGCTATTAGCTTTCGGAGAAGTCTTTAACTTACAAATCCTTCAACCCTGGGAATTGGCTATACTGGGCTATCTGCTCGTGATGTTTATCGTCAGTGCCGTTCATTGCATCGCTGCCGGATTTGAGGATAAGATACGCACACGTGCCTATCTCCAGTTCTTGATAGACCTGACGCTCTTCCTGTTCCTGCTGATTGCCTTGCAACCGATATATTGCAGTGCCCTGCTGCCTTTGCTTATCATAAGCAACAGCATCCTGATCGGACATTTCTTTGTACTGACCAATAGTAAAAGTTCGAATGTGTTCTTTATCATTTCATTGGTCGGCCTCATCCTCTTATTCGCTTTTAATATATGGACGCTTTTGTAGATTCAACGATACAACTCCTCATAGAATGGGGACTTCCGGGATTATTCATCTCGGCTTTATTGGCTGGGAGCATCGTGCCTTTCAGTTCCGAACTGGTACTGGTGGCATTGGTGAAGCTCGGCTTGCCCCCGATAGCCTGTCTGATATCCGCCACTCTCGGCAATACAGTAGGCGGAATGACTTGTTACTACATGGGACGTCTGGGTAAAGTTAGCTGGATTGAGAAATACTTCAAGGTAAAGAAAGAAAAGGTAGACAAAATGGTGAAATTCCTGCAAGGGAAAGGGGCATTGATGGCATTCTTCACCTTTCTTCCTGCCATTGGCGAGGTGATCGCCATTGCACTGGGATTTATGCGAAGCAACACATGGCTTACTATTGTTTCCATGTTTGTCGGCAAACTGATACGTTATATCCTTCTCCTGTATGTGCTCGAAAGTGCCTGGGATGCTATGGCGGGGTAAATCTTTTTTAAGTATTAGGTATTAGATATTAAGTATTAAAGATTGAGTGATGGAAAGAATAATTGAGAGAACCGATGACGGGAGCGCTACTCTGTTTGTTCCGGAATTGAATGAACATTATCATTCGACGAAAGGGGCACGCACGGAGTCTCAACATATTTTCATCGATATGGGGTTGAAAGCCTCTCCTGCCGCTACTCCACGTGTTCTTGAAATCGGCTTCGGGACAGGACTCAACGCTTGGCTCACCCTTGAAGAAGCGGAAAGAAGCAGACGAAATATACACTATACAGGGTTGGAACTCTATCCACTAGACTGGCAGACAGTAGAACAGCTAGGATATATCTCCAGCGATGAACAGCTTACCATACATCGGAAGCAAACAACAATCAATGAGCAATTTACCCCGAATGAAGAAGAACAACAATCGGCTATCGAATTGTTTAAGCAGCTTCATACATCGCCCTGGGAAAAAGACGTGCAGCTTACACCGCACTTCACCTTACGAAAAATAGAAACGGACGTGAATAAGTGGAGAGTTGAGAACTCTCCATTTAACCTAGTCTATTTCGACGCCTTCGCCCCGGAAAAGCAACCGGAAATGTGGTCGCAAGAACTATTCAACCGCCTCTATGTTTTATTAGATAGAGACGGAATTCTGACTACCTACTGTGCCAAAGGTGTAGTACGCCGAATGTTGCAGACAGCCGGATTCACAGTAGAACGCCTCCCCGGACCTCCGGGTGGTAAACGGGAAATATTACGGGCCCGGAAACAAGAGTAGAAACAAGATAAGATTGAAACCCCGAAACAGAAAAAATCATGAAACAACAACTAAAAGATATGAGAACACTTTTCCTTCTTGGTACCTGCCTCCTGATAGCAGCTTGCACAGGACGATCCTCCCAAGCAAGTAACGATGACGAGACAAAGCCGGTGATAACCGTCACACTGGAACCGCAACGTTATTTCACCGAGGCTATTGCCGGAGATAAATTCAAAGTAGTCAGCATGGTGCCCAAAGGTTCCAGTCCGGAGACATACGATCCTATCCCCCAGCAACTTGTTTCTTTAGGAGACAGCAAAGCCTATTTCCGCATCGGGTACATCGGCTTCGAACAAACCTGGATGGACCGCCTGATGAACAATACTCCCCATATCCAAGTGTTCGACACCTCGAAAGGAATCGACCTCATACTCAATAATGATGACCATGGCCATGCCCACGGCCACAACAGTCACGACGGCCATATCCACGCCGTAGAGCCACACGTATGGAATTCTACCGGTAATGCTTTAATCATCGCCGGAAACACCTACAAGGCCCTTAGTCAACTGGATAAAGCAAACGAACCATATTATAGAAACCGTTACGATTCTCTCTGTCAGCGCATCCAGCACACCGACAGCCTGATTCGCCGACAACTCTCTGTCCCCGAAGCAGCCAAAGCCTTCATGATTTATCATCCGGCCCTCTCCTACTTCGCCCGCGACTACGGATTGCATCAGATTTCGATCGAAGAAGGAGGCAAAGAACCCTCTCCCGCCCATCTGAAAGACCTGATAGACGTCTGTCAGGCGGAAAATGTAGGCGTTATCTTCGTTCAACCGGAGTTTGACAAACGCAATGCGGAAACCATCGCACAGCAAACCGGAACGAAAGTGGTCCCTATCAACCCGTTAAGCTATGACTGGGAGGAAGAGATGCTGAATGTAGCCAAAGCCCTTGCGCCGCAAGCTGCCACCAAATAAACGTATAAAGAAAGACCAATCAAGCCCTTTCCAATGATGAAACCGATAATCGAAATAAAGAATCTTTCCGCCGGATATGACGGTCGCACTGTTCTCCACGATGTTAATCTAAGCATCTACGAACGGGATTTTCTAGGTATTATAGGCCCGAACGGAGGCGGCAAAACAACGCTTATAAAGTGCATCCTCGGTTTGTTAAAACCAACCGGAGGGGAAATTATATTCCATACTCCCGAGAAGGCTCCCATAAGAACATCTACGGAAGGGACTTCGACAGAAACATCTGCCAAAAACTCCCACCAAAGTTCTTCCGCGAAATCCCAGCTTTTCCTCGGTTACCTGCCGCAATATAGCACCATAGACCGGAAGTTCCCTATTTCCGTGGAAGAAGTGATCCTGTCCGGATTGAGCATACAGAAGTCGCTCACCTCCCGGTTCACTCCCGAACAGAGAGAGAAAGGCAAACAGATTATCGCCCGCATGGGATTAGAAGGGCTCGAAAGCCGTTCTATCGGACAATTAAGCGGTGGACAACTGCAACGTGCCCTGTTAGGACGTGCCATCATCTCGGACCCTGCAGTGTTGATTCTCGATGAGCCCAGCACGTATATCGACAAGCGTTTCGAAGCACGCCTTTATGAGTTATTGGCTGAAATCAATAAAGAATGTGCCATTATCCTTGTCAGTCACGACATCGGCACTGTATTGCAACAGGTAAAATCCATCGCTTGCGTCAACGAAACGCTGGATTACCATCCGGACACGGGTGTCACTACCGAATGGCTGGAAAGAAACTTCAACTGCCCCATCGAGCTATTGGGACACGGCACACTGCCTCATCGGGTTTTAGGAGAACATCATCACCATCATTAAAGGATACACATATTCAATATCCCAAACATATATATACAGCAACCCAAGTATTAATACCTGAAATCTCAACCATTAACAGCTGATATTACAAGTGTTAACACCTAACGTCCAAGCTATTAATAGTAAACTTCCGTTGTATTAATAGTAAACTAGTTCTTCTCTAACAGGAAAGTTATGATTGACTAAGGATAATCTATAAACGCAAGTTACGTTTATAAAATTGAAAGCTTTGTTTTTATAATTGCAAGTTTCATTTATAAAAACAAAACTTGCAATTATAGTTTATGACTAATGAAAAGGAAGTTTGTTATTAAGGCAAAAGAAGTTCACTAACAGGATAAAGGAAGTTTATCTCTAATACACCAGAGCTTATTTATTAAAGGACTAAAAATAATTTCCTTACTTGCCAACACACAAGTTCCCGCCTTCCGGAAGAGTGAAAGAGATAGTAAATCACCCCTCCGTTACTTAATATTTCTTACTTTCTTCCTCATTATCCTTACAAATCACTATCTTTGCGACCTCATAATTTGTTTTTAACGAATAAACTACGATAGTGCTAATGAAACAGTACAGAACCGTAAACAACCTTATGGGTTGGCTTACATTCATCATTGCGGCAACCGTCTACTGCCTGACAATAGAACCGACCGCAAGTTTCTGGGATTGCCCGGAGTTCATAACCACCGGCTATAAACTGGAAGTCGGACACCCGCCCGGCGCACCTTTCTTCATGCTAGTGGCGAATCTGTTTTCTCAATTTGCTTCCGACGTAACAACTGTTGCTAAAATGGTGAATTACATGAGTGCCCTCATGAGTGGCGCCTGTATCCTGTTCCTTTTCTGGAGCATCACCCACCTGGTACGCAAACTGATTATCACTGACGAAAACAATATCACCAAAGGACAGCTTATCACAGTGATGGGTAGCGGACTGATCGGTGCACTGGTTTATACATTCAGTGACACATTCTGGTTCTCGGCCGTGGAAGGTGAAGTATATGCCTTCTCCTCCCTGTTTACCGCTGTTGTTTTCTGGTTGATTCTGAAATGGGAAGACGTAGCCGACCAGCCGCACAGCGACCGTTGGATTATCCTCATTGCCTATCTGACCGGATTGAGTATCGGTGTGCACTTATTGAACTTGCTTTGTCTGCCTGCCATCGTATTGGTATACTACTACAAAAAAACGCCGAATGCTACCGCCAAAGGTTCGTTAATAGCGCTATTAGGTTCAATGGTGCTCGTTGCAGCCGTGCTTTACGGCATCGTACCGGGTATCGTGAAAGTAGGCGGCTGGTTTGAACTGTTGTTCGTCAACGGACTCGGAATGTCATTCAATTCGGGCGTAGTGGTTTATATCATTCTGCTTGCGGCCGCTCTGATTTGGGGTGTATACGAAAGTTACACCGAAAAGAACAAAGCGCGCATGGCTATCTCCTTTATCCTGACAATCGCTTTGCTGGGTATCCCATTCTACGGACACGGAGCCAGCAGTATCATCATCGGTATTTTGGTTATTGCCGCACTGGGACTTTATCTTGCTCCGAGTGTACAGGCTAAAATCAAAGAGAGATGGCGTATCACCGCCCGCACCATGAACACAGCATTACTGTGCACCATGATGATCGTAATCGGGTATTCTTCTTACGCACTGATCGTTATCCGTTCTACTGCCAACACTCCGATGGACCAAAACTCACCGGAGGATATATTCACCCTGGGCGAGTACCTCGGCCGTGAACAATACGGAACCCGTCCGCTCTTCTACGGCCCTGCTTTCTCTTCGAAAGTGGCACTCGACGTAAAAGACGGCTATTGTATTCCGCGCCAGTCGGAAGCAGGAAGCAAGTTTGTCCGCAAGGAAAAGACTTCTCCCGACGAAAAAGACTCTTATATCGAACTTCCCGGACGCGTGGAATACGAATATGCACAGAATATGTTTTTCCCGCGTATGTACAGCTCGTCACACGCACCACTCTACAAGCAATGGGTAGACATCAAAGGACACGACGTTCCTTACGACCAATGCGGAGAAATGGTAATGGTGAACATGCCTAACCAATGGGAAAATATCAAATTCTTCTTCTCCTACCAGTTGAACTTCATGTACTGGCGTTATTTCATGTGGAACTTTGCCGGACGGCAGAACGACATACAGGGTAGCGGAGAAATTGAACACGGCAACTGGATCACCGGTATTCCGTTTATCGACAACTTACTGGTAGGTAATCAGGAACTGCTTCCGCAGGATCTCAAAAACAATAAAGGACACAACGTATTCTACTGTCTGCCGCTGATTCTCGGCTTAATCGGACTCTTCTGGCAAGCTTATCATAGCCAGCGGGGTATCCAGCAATTCTGGGTGGTCTTCTTCCTGTTCTTCATGACAGGTATCGCTATCGTGCTCTACCTCAACCAAACTCCTGCACAACCCCGTGAACGAGATTACGCGTATGCCGGTTCGTTCTACGCCTTTGCCATCTGGGTAGGTATGGGAGTGGCAGGTATCATCCGTATGCTGCGAGAATACTGCAAGATGCAGGAACTTCCGGCAGCCGTATTGGCTTCAGTGCTTTGTTTGTTCGTCCCCATCCAAATGGCGGGACAGACTTGGGATGACCACGACCGTAGCGGACGCTTCGTTGCCCGCGACTTCGGACAGAACTACCTGATGACCTTACAGGAAAAAGGAAATCCGATTATCTATACCAATGGTGATAATGATACTTTCCCATTGTGGTACAACCAGGAAACAGAAGGCTTCCGTACAGATGCCCGCACCTGTAACCTAAGTTACTTGCAAACAGACTGGTATATCGACCAAATGAAACGCCCGGCCTACGATTCCCCGTCGCTTCCTATCACTTGGGACCGTGTGGAATATGTAGAAGGACAAAATGAATATATTCCTATCCGTACGGAAATGAAGGCTTTCATCGACAGCTATTTCAAACAGGCAAACGAACTGGCTGCACAGGGAGACACTACCATATTATCACTCGTTCACTCCATTTTTGGTGAGAATCCATACGAATTGAAGGAAATCATCAACCGTTGGATGCTCGGTAAGAACGACCAGTTGAAAGAGCTTCTCAAAAAGACTGGAAAAGATATCCAACTGCCGCTTATCCCTACGGACAGCATTGTAATGAAGGTGGACAAAGAAGCCGTACGCCGCTCCGGCATGAAGATACCGGAAGCTCTGGGCGACTCTATCCCCGAATACATGACAATCACCCTTAGAGACGCCAACGGCAACCCGAAACGCGCCCTCTACAAGAGTGAACTGATGATGCTTGAAATGCTTGCCAATGCCAACTGGGAACGTCCTATCTACATGGCAATCACCGTAGGAAGCGAAAACCATCTGGGTATGGGCAACCACTTTATGCAGGAAGGTCTTGCCTACCGTTTCACACCATTCGATACGGACAAACTGGACAGCAAGATAGACAGCGAAAAGATGTATGACAACCTGATGAACAAGTTCAAGTTCGGCGGTATCGACAAACCGGGTATCTATATCGACGAGAACGTGATGCGTATGTGCTACACGCACCGCCGTATCTTCACGCAACTTGTAGGCCAGCTTATCAAAGAAGGCAAGAAGGATAAGGCACTCGCCGCACTCGACTACGCCGAAAAGATGATTCCGGCTTTCAACGTGCCCTACGATGTACAGAACGGAGCACTCGAAATGGCAGAAGCTTACTACCAGTTGGGAAACAATACGAAAGCCGACCAGATTATCGATGAACTGGCAAACAAGTCTGTAGAATACCTCACCTGGTACCTCAGCCTGGACGACAATCATCTGCTCATGTCGCAGCGTGAATTTATCATGCACCTCAGCGCACTGGATATGGAAGTCAAAATGATGGAGAAATATAAGTCGAAACTCGCCGGTAACTATACCCCGAAGGTGAACGAACTATATAACATATACGTGGGACGCATGAAAGCCCACCAGTAATCTGTAACCGAAGGAGATGTTTATAGAGCAACCGCCTTGGTTTTTCCGCGCAATCTATCCCGACGCCATCTTCCGGATGGACCCTGACGAAAAGGCTGTTTACCTGACCTTTGACGACGGTCCCATCCCGGAAGTGACGCCTTGGGTACTGGAACTGCTGGACAAACACAACATCAAGGCAACCTTTTTCATGGTAGGCGACAACATCCGTAAGCACCCGGATGTGTTCCGTATGGTAGTAGAGCGCGGACACCGCATCGGCAACCATACTTTCAACCACATCCGCGGCTTTGAATATTCCAATCCGGATTATCTGGCCAACACCAGACGGGTAGACGAAATTATCCACTCGGACCTATTCCGCCCTCCACATGGGCACATGGGATTCCGGCAATATTACACTCTTCGCCACCATTACCGTATCATTATGTGGGACCTCGTAACCCGTGACTACAGTAAGCGAATGCGCCCGGAACAGGTACTGAATAACGTAAAACGCTACGTACGCAACGGTTCCATCATCACCTTCCACGACTCTCTGAAATCGTGGAACAACGGGAATCTGCAATATGCCCTCCCCCGTGCCATCGAATTTCTGAAAGCGGAGGGCTATGAATTCAAGGTATTTTAATGGAAAAGCTCCTCTCCTCAGACCGAATTAAAGCCGAAGCACTACGCCTCGGCTTTTCCGCCTGCGGACTGGCGCCTGCCGAAGCTGTGGATGAAACTGTGGCTACCGCCTTCCGTCAATGGCTGGCGGACGGTTGCCAGGCAGAGATGGCGTATATGCAGAATTATGAGGATAAACGGCTCGATCCGCGCTTGTTGGTGGAAGGGGCACGTACGGTGATCAGCGTTGCGCTAAACTATTATCCGGCAAAAAAACTTCCCGAAGGTGAGTATCAGATTGCATGGTATGCCTACGGGAAAGATTATCACGATGTGATGAAGGGGAAATTGAAGGAACTTTTTGAGTTTATAGAAAAAGAAGTTTCATTCTCCGAAGAAACAGACAGTACTATCGCCTCGACAAACAATATCGGCACATATACTGAAAACTACGCCTCAGCACCCCAAGCCCCAGTATCCCAAACCTCCGCTTCTCCGCTTCAAGGCCGCATATTCTGTGATACCGCTCCCATACTCGAACGTTATTGGGCATGGCGTACCGGCTTGGGATGGATAGGAAAGAATACACATCTCATCATTCCTCACGCCGGCTCCTGCTTCTTCTTAGGGGAAATTATTCTTGATAGGGAAGCTGACAATTATGACTCTCCACAACGAAATCAATGCGGTTCGTGTACACGTTGCCTGGATGCCTGCCCGACAAAAGCGCTGGAAGCCCCTTTCAGGCTCAATTCCGAGAGATGTCTTTCTTATCTTACCATTGAGTATCGTGGGGAACTTTCGCTCAATGTAGGCAAAAAAATGGGTAATAAAATATATGGCTGTGACGAATGCCTGAAAGCTTGCCCTTGGAATCGCTTTGCCACTCCTTGCCGGACAGCCGAATTTCAACCGTCTCCTTCTTTGTTAAGTATGAGGAAGGATGATTGGCATTCGCTGAGTGAGGAGCAATATAAAACCATTTTCAAAGGTAGTGCAGTGAAAAGGGCTAAGTATGGTGGATTGATGCGTAATATAAAGATTATTAAATAAATATTTAAATATTAAGAGCTACTACCTTACGATAATAGCTCTTAGGATCAATTAATGCAAGTTCTTCTCATAACAAACAGTTAAACCACTATATAAAAATAGTATTTCATGCAAAATATTATTCAGCATATTGCATCAAAATAGCAGGAAAATCAATAGAAAGTCCTGCATAATTTGCAGGAGACGGAACTCTTCCCTTAAATAATCCCATTGACATATATGCATCTGTAATATAAGCTAACGCAACCTGCCCATCATTCATTAATACAGGAGAAAGAATAATTTTTCCCTGTAAATACAAACCATCATCAGTTTTAGTTATTATTGAGCCGTACATCACTCCTCCTTGCCCATCAGACAAAGCATAATTTTGCTGCTGTGGAGTGGTTATAGCTAAAGCTCCATCTTGATAGGTGACCGCTAAAACAATCGTTGCTCCCAACAGCCTTGTCATTGGTAGCTGGAATATATAGCCATTACCACCCGGATTTTTAACAATTTGAGTATTTTCCTCTAATGAAAGAACTTGATTAATACCAAATGCTGTAGCAACGACTTTCACAACACCTGTCCATTGTCCCAATAAGTCATCAATATCGTACTGCAATAAAGCATATTCAATTTCACGAATGCCAGTAGTCACTTTTACAATGGCCGAACGAATTTTACCAGTGAGATTCTCTTTTGCAATAAACTTAAATCCATCACTCGTCATTTCATAGGATAACCATTGAGAAGCATCTGCTGGAATAGATACCTGAATAGGCAAATTACTCGACATTTCAACAGGGACCTCCTCTGCAGCATCTGTCAATGTGAAATAGGTAGCATCTCTATTATATTTCCAAATAGCTCCTTCCTGCAGTATGGTTGCTTGCTGCGTACTCACACCATCAGTTAAAACGATTTGTGCGCTACGCCCCGGATAACCTGTATTAGCATCTACAGAAATGGAAACTTTATGATCTGCAACTTCGATTACCTGACACCAATCGGCATTCACCGTAGCCGTGACAGTTCCAGTTGCTGCAAATTCGACAGTTCCAGTGCCACCACTAGCTTTCATATCCAAATCTGATTTTATAATTGTCAATTTTACAGTGGCAGCATCGTCATCTGAAGAACATCCTGCAACAAAAAATAAGCAGAATATTATTAAGTATAAATTCAGTATATTTTTCATAATCTAGTTTTTTATTTATTCCTCAACTTTCATAAAGACCATCTCTCCATACATACGTGCCACCCCTTGAACATATGAACTTTGACTATAATCAGGTGCCGAATAGCGGTCGAAGGCCATATAATCAGCTTTTGCACCACCTACTGCTTCGAATACCCCATCATCCTCAAATGTAAATCCAAACGGAGACTGTTGTACATTTGCCACAAAACCAAACATCAGACCTGCCTGATAACTAATATATGTAGGATAAAATCCCATGGCATAACAATATGTAGTACATCCCAAATAATATCCTGATATATAACCTACCTTTTGAGTCTTAAAGGACATAATTCCTTCACCTCTATCATAATCGAGCACTATATCACCAATTAGTCCCCTGAGAATATAACTCTTATTTTCTACATCCTCCATAATAGATATTGGTAATTCTTCGTCTGTCAAATTATTATCTTTATACATCTTGCAGGTAAGAGTATAATTACCTAGATAATCATTATATTTAATATATCCCTCCGGATAAATTCCTTTCATTTTAACGTTAGTTGCCCCCTCGTCAGTACAAGTAAAAAGCTCGGAGGAAGGGTCCCACACAAAATTTTGCACAGTTACTCCTGCCAGTGAAACTGGTTCCCGGAAACGAAAGCCATCGGTTGTAAAAAGGAAAGGAGATTGCTCTTGTACAATGTTACCACCATCATTATAGGCTATAACAAAAGTATAATTACTTCGCTGCGTCATACCAACTAAATTTCCATCAACCAACAACTGATATTGTATAAAGAAAGCATTCTCTTCTACATCATTCACAGAGTTTATATATGCCTCCCAGTTCAAATCATCCGGAAGCGCATACATTACTATCGTATTTCCATACTTTTTGCCCTGCATTACAATTTTCTCGGCTGAAGCTTCCTTTATAATAAACTCGTAATCTCCTTGCAGGTTGGCATTGGGGTTGGAACCGCCGCCTTGTGGCTTGGCATATGCATGAATAAAAGCATTATAAGTGTCGAATGTTAGCATTGTAGCTTCCTCCGATACAACCTTATAAAGAGATGAAAGAGTCTCATCGCCTTCGTATCCTTGAGATGCCATTGTAACTCGCTGACCATCAAACTTGCACAGAAGAGTTATGCCTCCCAAAGCATAGTCCTGACCTATGTAATATTCCATTCTCCAACCATTAGATGCCGATTCTAATAGCTCACTATATTGCTTCACTTCCTCTGTTGCACGGTTCGCTGAAGAATCATCAAAATAATCCTCTTCCTGGAAAAGACAGGATTGCAAACCAAAGCATACAAGAGCCATCAACAAATAAATCATTATATTCTTTTTCATAATCTTCCTGTTTTATTCAATAGTACTTAAATCCAGCTCTGGAATTTCTTGCTGACGCCTTAACACAATCTCACGCAAATCATCTAAATTAATACCCCAAGTTTCAAGCATATAATTGTATACAATAGTAAACTTCTGATTAATAATAGCCGCTCCGGCAGTTCCGGCAACCTTCAGCATATTATCCCAGTAAGCCTGATCGTGAGTAACATACATGGCGATATTCTCTACAAAATCTTCTCTTGCCTCACTCATCGCATATGCCGTCACAAATCCTTCCGGCCATGCATCCGCATCCTCTCGCAAATATGAATTTCCATTTTCAGCAACATAGAAATACCAGTCGGAACCAACATATTTTCCTTCGGTAATGCGATCAAACGATGGGTCATAATTACGCTTCTGATGCAGGATATGTGCAAATTCATGGTGCATCGTCTTAAAGTAATACTCATTCAAAACTTCGATATCGACATTCTCAAAGTCCAGACTGTTCACTTCGTACAATGTTATCTTCTTTCCTCCCTCGGCAGTACCCAACACCTTCGTACCACTGCTATCATAAGCCGGAGAACCTATCAAGTGAAAAGTTTTTGGCACATAAGACCGAAGAAAAGCCGGTCCGGCAAGTTCAGTATATGCCTCCATCCATACATGCTTGATAATCTTGGCCAAAGCAACCGATTTATCGTAATCCGCCGGTACCAGATTATATTTGTGATCACTTTCAATATCTTGCATACGATACTTGAAATCAACGTTATACGGATATGTATAATTAGCAAGCAACCATTCATCAAAACCATTATGTTCCATTGGCTCTGTTGAAAAAATACTATGCTTGGTGTCAATATCATCGCCATTATTACAGGCTCCCCAAAGAATGGGCAAAACAGCCGTTAGTATATAAATATAA
>ERZ833608.1526-NODE-1526-length-14631-cov-18.679953_pt1 | contig 14631 bp, 13 predicted proteins | sample MGYA00519694_ERZ833608 | MGnify/ENA primary metagenome ERZ833608 (study PRJEB31850, sample SAMEA3708742) | human gut metagenome | biome: human gut; feature: human-associated habitat; material: faeces | place: China | collected 2014 ... | reverse complement strand
TAGACGGCAGCTACAACCCATTTTTGTATTTCCGATTCTGATTCTTTATTTTGCCCAAGAAGGGAGGGAACCGCATGGCGAACAAGGGACGACTGACCACGGGGATCTTCTGCCTGTTTCTGGCAGGATTGCTGGCGTGGCACATTGCGCTGCCGGACCGAGCACGCTCCGAAACGGAAAACCGGACGCTGGCCCAGTTCCCGGACTTTTCCTGGGAAACCCTGAAAAACGGCAGCTTTACCGCGGGGATGGAGGACTATTTTGCCGACCAGTTCCCTCTGCGGGACGACTGGACTGGCCTGAAGGCCCGGTGCGAGCAGATGTTGGGCAAGCGGGAATTCAACGGCGTCTACCTCTGCGGCGATACCCTTATCGCCAAGGTGGATGAACCGGACAGGCTTCAGATGGAAAAGAATTTGGACGATGTGAAGCGGTTTGGAGAAGCGGCTCACGGCCAGGTGCTTTTGGGGTTGATCCCCTCGGCGGCAGAGGTCTGGAAGGACAGGCTGCCGCAGGGCGCGCCCAGCTTCGATCAGGCTGCGTTTATCCAAAACGCGGCGGAGAAAACGGGCCTGCCCACGGTGGATCTGCTGGGAGCCTTGACGGAACACGCGGGGGAACCCATCTATTACCGGACCGACCACCACTGGACCACCTGTGGGGCGTTCTACGGAGCCAATGCACTGTTGACCGCCTTGGGGAAGGAGCCATTAAAGGAAACTGACTTTACACCGGAAGTTGCCAGCATGGACTTCAACGGAACCCTGTATTCCACCTCCGGTATCCATTGGCTTGCCCTGGATACCATAGAGTATTGGGTGTCCGAGGACGATCTGCGGGTCACGTCCTGGAAGTCCGGCAAGGAGGCGGCGGGGCGGCTGTATGACCGGAGCTATCTGGAGCACAAGGATAAATACAGCTCCTTCCTCGGCGGCAATCAGCCATTGTGCGTCCTTGAAAACCCGGCGATCACCGACGGCAGCAAGCTGCTGCTGATCCGGGACTCCTATTCCGATTCGCTGGCGCCCTTTTTGGCCCAGCGCTTTTCCGAGGTGCATCTGGTGGACCTGCGGTACTACCACACTTCCGTGGCGGACTACATGGCGGAGCAGGGCATCGATACCACCGTGGTGCTTTACAGTGTGTCGAATTTCCTCGCGGACCGAAACCTGATTTATCTGGCCCCGCGAGGGTGATGCACATCGGTGTTCGTTGTTTCAGACCACGGAAATGAAATTGCAGACTGCTTTCTTGAGAAAAGGCTTGCAAATAGTGTCAGCTTTGATATAATAGATACATTCTGATTTCAACACTGAAGGAGAACCTTGAACTATGGAAAGTATGATTATGATTGTTGCCCTCATGGCGGTGATGTATTTCTTCATGATCCGTCCTGAGAACAAGCGGAAGAAGCAGGCACAGAACATGCGTGACAGCCTGAAGAAGGGTGATATGATCACCACCATTGGCGGCATTGTGGGCAAGATCGTTATGGTGAACCCCAACACCATTGTGATTGAGACCAGCGATGACCGTGTCCGCATGGAGCTGACCAAGTGGGCCGTGTCCCAGGTGGGCGTCCAGACCGGTGAGCAGCCTGAGGCTGAGAAGAAGGAGAAGAAGGCCGAAAAGAAGGAAGAGACTCCCGCTGTGGAGGCTCCCAAGGCCGACGAGGACGAGAAGAACTAAGTCTGGTCGGACTGTTCAATTTAAGCAGCCAAAAGGGCTTGCTGTCTGCGTATCGCAGATGGCAAGCCTTTTTTTGATGTGCGGCGCGAAAGCGGAACCGCAGACCTGATACAGCTTTGCCGTCCGTTCCCGCAAGCGCGGTGTTTTTGCTCGGATGCAGTTACCCGGTCCAATAAGACTTGTGATTTAGGGGAACGGAACACGGGACGGTACAGCCCTGTTGATTTCTGTACACAGCTTGATAGAGAACAGCCCCCATTTGCCGGATCGTCCGACAAATGGGGGACTGTTCAAGGCACGGAGCCTGGTCAAATCAGTTGTTTTCCGCGAAGCGGGCCAGGAACTGTTTGGTGCGCTCCTCCTGAGGGTGGTCGATGACCTGCTTGGGATCGCCCTGCTCCACGATGAAGCCGCCGTCCATGAAGATCACCTGATCCGCCACGTCCCGGGCGAAGGCCATCTCGTGAGTGACGATGATCATGGTGGTTTTCTGTTCCGCCAGACCACGGATGACCTTCAGTACCTCGCCGGTCAGCTCCGGGTCCAGCGCAGAGGTGGGCTCGTCAAAGCAGAGAATATCCGGGTGGAGCGCCAGTGCCCGGGCGATGGCCACCCGCTGCTGCTGACCGCCGGAAAGCTGGTGGGGGTAGTGGCCTGCCCGCTCCGACAGGCCCATCTGGGCCAGCAGGTCACGGGCCTGTGCTTCCAGCTGGACGTGGATGGCCTTTTTGTTGGCCTTGTAGTCGGGCTGCTCCTTTGCCAGAAGCTCCCCCGCCAGCATCACGTTTTCCAGCGCGGTGTACTGGGGGAAGAGGTTGAAGTTCTGGAACACGAGGCCGAAGTGGAGGCGCTTTTTCCGCACCTCGCTCTCCCGCTGGGTGGCAGGGTCGGCGGCGTCCCACATGGTCTCGCCGTTCACCCGGATGACGCCGGTGTCGGGACGCTCCAAAAAGTTCAGGCAGCGCAGCAGCGTCGTCTTGCCCGAGCCGGACGAGCCGATGATTGCCAGCGCCTCGCCCTGTTCCAGTGTGAGCGAGATGTCCCTGAGAACTTTCGTCTCACCGAAATTCTTCCCGATGCCAGAGGCTTCGAGTAATGCCATAATTCAGTATCCTCCTTAGCAGCGGAAATAGTCCATCTTTTTCTCGGCCCAGTCCAGCAGCAGGGTGAGTGCGCCGACAAAGACGAGGAAGAAGATCGCGGTGGAGAACAGCGGCCAGATGAGGCCCTTGGCGCTGTACTCCTTTGCCATCATGATGATCTCTTTGTTGGCGATGACATTCGCCAGCGAGGTATCCTTCACCAGCGTGATGACCTCGTTGCCCATCGGGGGCAGGATGCGCTTGACGACCTGCAGGAGCGTGACCTTGAAGAAGATCTGGCTCCTGGTCATGCCCAGCACCTGACCGGCCTCGGTCTGGCCTTTCGGCACATCCTCGATGCCGCCGCGGTAGATCTCAGAGAAGTAGCAGGCGTAGTTGATGGCGAAAGCCACCACCGCCGCCACCAGACGGCCCGAAGAGCCGGAGGGCCAGGGGTTGGTCATGCCCAGCAGGCCGGGGCCAAGGTAGATGACGATGATCTGGAGCATCAGCGGCGTGCCGCGGATGACCCACACGAAGGTCTTGACGACGCCCCGCAGCGGTGCGCACCGGCTCATGGAGCCAAAGGCCACCACAAGGCCCAGCGGCAGCGAAAACAGCAGGGTCAGAAAGAACAGCTCACAGTTGAGCGCGAATGCGCCGGTCAGACGCTCCAAAATCACAGTCACAGAATCACTACACCTATCCGTTTATAATGTAAGTTACTCAGCCAGAGTCAGGCCGTACTTGTCGGCCAGAGCCTGCATGGTGCCGTCGGCCTTCAGCTCGTCGAATGCATTGTCCACAGCCTCGGCCACATCGCTGCCCTTGCGGAAGGCCACGCCGTATTCCTCGACGTTCAGCTCATCCACCATCTTGAGGTTTGCGTAGTCGGTACCCTCGCCGATCATGGCAGAGGCCAGAGTCAGGTCGAGGACGGCGGCGTCAGCGGTACCGGCGGCGACTTCCATCAGGCAGTCGGTCTGAACAGCCTTGGAGATGAAATCAGCCTGAGACAGGTCGGCGTTCTCGGTGATGGTGGTCTCACCGGCAGAGCCGGCCTCGGCCACCACGGTCTTGCCGATGAGGTCGGCGGTGGAGGTGTAGTCGGTGCCGTCCTTCACCACCACGACCTGCGCGTTCTTGACGTAGGGCTTGGTGCAGGCCATGTTCTCCTCCCGGTCATCGGTCAGGGTCAGGCCGTTCCAGATGCAGTCGATGCTCTTTGCAGCCAGCTCGGTCTCCTTGGTGTCCCAGTTGATCTCCACGAACTCCGGCTCGACACCCAGCTTCTCACAGACAGCGGTGGCCAGCTCGGTATCGAAACCGGTGAAGCTGCCGTCGGCGTCGGTGTAGTTCATCGGCTCATAGACGGTATAGCCGATGACCATTTTGCCGTTGGACTGGATATAAGCCAGGTCGCTGTCAGCGGCCACGGAGCTTGCCGGGGCGGCAGAGGCGGCGGCAGAAGAAGCAGCCGTGGAAGTGGATGCAGAACCGCCGCAGGCGGCAAGGCTCAGTGCCATCGCACCGGCCAGAAAAGCAGAGACCAGACGTTTCATATACAAATTCCTCCCTCAGATTCAGCAGAAGCAGCGCTTCGTTTTATCGCTTTATCATGCTAAATTGTTAAACTGTGACTATAGAATAGCGCGTTTTGCCCCGTTTTGCAAGAGGAAAACCGATTTTTTCGCATTTTGACGGTTTCCGCCTGTATTCAAGGGAGGGACATAGGAAAATTGAACAAAGCCGTGCCTTTCCGGCACGGCTGCGGCTCACGGGCAGGCTGTCCTTCGTACAACCTCTCAGGCGCTTCGCGCCAGCTCCCCTAGTAGGGGAGCCTCTGGCGAAGAGGCAAGGCTTTACGGTATGCCAAGGCCTCCCCTCGGTAGGGGAGGTGGCATTGCGAAGCAATGACGGAGAGGTTGTATGAAGGACAGGGCGCTCCGCAAGGCGCAAAAATCCCCCTCGGGGAGTCTCTCCGAGGGGGATGCTGTCCGTTTTTCTTATCTTCCCGCCGCAGAGGCGTCAGCTTCTCGCCGGGATGTCACCTACCATGATGACGAAGAGCCAGGGTTTGCCACCCTCAGCCGTCCACCTTCCGAAGCCGACCCGGTAGCTGGATGCAAGGAATTTGGGAGTGGGCCAAGTACTCCCATCCGGTTCCGGCAGTACCTGTCTGTAGTTGTTACAGAGGTCGATGGCCTGCTTGACGGGGTCGTCCGAGCCTCTGTCCGCTCCACAGTAGAAGATGACCTGTTTGTTGGTGGTGTTGGGGGCGATGCCGATGGTATCCAAGAGAGCTTTGCGAGGCTCAGGACCGCAAGAGTGGTAATTGCCACTCTTCAATTTGTTAATGAGAAGAGTGCTTCCATCCTCAGAGCTCACCTGTGTGTACCTCTCCGCCGCCTCACTCAGCTGCGGGTCGGCCTCGCAGGTGATGTTTACGCTACGCTGTACATTTATGATGTCTGCCAGAGCCTCGGCCCGGAGGGTGTCCTCCGGCTTATCGCCCGGCTTATCGCCGCAGCCGGTGAGCAGGGCCAGCGTCATCACGCCAGCAAGGGCAAGGGCAAACAGCTTTTTCAATTTCATCATCGTTTCCTCCTCTGTCAGTTCTGCGGGGTATTGACGGTGGCCTGTGTTTGCAGTGCGAGGTAATAGCGGTGGCCGTCGCTCTTTTTGCCCGTCATTGTAAAGGCTATGGCGCGCAGAGGCTGTGACCCATAAGAAGTATCATACTTTAGAGCCCTGCATTGCTTCATACTCTCCGCCTGCGCCAGCGCACTCTGGCCCGGCTTCACTTCTCCGACCCAAGGCGTAACGTCGCCTGCAATCACATAGTCACTCAATTCATTTCTAATGATGCTGCGTGCATCCTCGGTCAGCCCACCATTCATATCATCCAGCCAGCTCGGCTGGAACTTCTGTGCGATGGCCTCGAGCTTTTTGTCCAGCGTCTCGTCCTTCTGATAGTCAGCAAATTGTCCCCTCCTGTACCGGAAATACTCTTCTACCTGCTTGGCTTGGGAGCTGCTGTCCGAGCAGCCGGTGAGCAGGGCCAGCGCCATCACGCCCGCAAGGGCAAGGAGTCGTTTTGCAGTTTTCATCGTCGCTACCTCCAATCGTGGGGTGTGTTTCGGTGATTTTATTATACCATACCCCCCCCCCCCCCCCCCCCCCCCCCGCAAGTGCGATTCACGCAGGTTTCAGGCCCTTTCGCGCAAATTTGACCGCTCCGTCTGCCCCGCAGGCGCAAAAAAACCGCCACCTCACGGTGACGGTCAGACTTTCCGTTCAATTTATAATGACGCATTCTCAAACGCATCCCCTGCGGCCTTTTGCAGGGCGTTGATGGAGATGGTGCAGAGGGCCGCGAGGTCGGCGTCCGAGCCGTCGGCAGGGATGTCCGCCACCTCTTTCTCAGTCTTGCCCTTGAGGTAGCTGCAATAGCCCTCGCTGTGCTCGTACCACTCTTTGCCGAGGCTGGATGCGTTCCGCATCCCGTAGCTGTCGCCCAGCTCAAGCTTGGAGCGGACAGTGTCCGGGGCGGTGACGCCGCCGTCTGCCGCGATGGTCAGCGCAGGCTCTGCCATGTCGCCGATGGCGCTGGTCACACGGCCATCGGCATCCAGCGTCAGGGCCACGACGGTAAGGTCAACTTCTGCGTTCACATCCTTGTCGTCGGTGGCGGTGATGTCCGAAGAGGCATTCTCCGCCTCCACGCCGAGGCTCACCCGGTCGCCTTTTGCCGCGCCGAGGGCGGCCGCATTCGCGCAGGCTTTCGCCACGGCGTCGCGGTACTGATCCACCCGGATGGTGCAGCCGGACAGCAGGTCGGCGTCCGCAGCCTTGCCGTCCTTATCCGTTTCCAGCATGGATGCCTGCTCGGGCGTCATGCCTGTGAGGTAGTCGGCGAAGTCATCGGCCTGCTCGGCCCAGCCCTTTTTCAGCGAAGATGCCGCCGCCAGCGGGTAGTCGTCCCCTTTCTGGCGCTTGGTGCGGTAGTCGGTGGGCATGGTGACGACGCCTTTGCCGTCGGCGGTAACTTCCACTTCCAGCTCATCCAGCATCACGTCGGCCAGCTTGCCGTCTCCGTCCAGCAGGACGGCGGCGGCGATGGTATGGATGGTGCCGGTGCGAGCCTCGTCGGAGGCCTCGGTCAGGATGCCGAGGCCGGTCTTCCAGCCGCCGGTCTGGGTGGTGCTGGCGCTGCCGGACGAGCCGGACATGGCGTTCGAACTGCTCATGCTGCCGGAATCGCTGCTGCCTTTGCGGCAGCCGGACAGCAGCAGTGCCGCCGCCACGGCACAGCTCAGAAGAGCTTTTTGTCTCTGTGTCATAAGCGTTACGCTCCCTTTCATCTCTTTGGGAGTAGTATAGCCCGACACAGCGCCAATCATGCACGTTTGCTCTGAGACCGACGTGTTATCTGGCGAAGTTTCAAAATACCAGCGTGTTATCGTCACAAATCAAACTTTGCCACGTTGGCAAACTTAAGGCTTGCTGGCAAAGTAGGTAGTTTGCCAATCAGGAGAACTTTGCCAGGTTGGCAAACAATCAATATTGAACGATATATCATTTGATTTATGGAACTTCGCCACTTATTCCACCACAGTATCGCTCACATCAGCGGGCTCAGCAGACGGAGCACACTGTCCAGCAGCGTCCCGGCCAGCGAGGTGCGGCAGTCGGCCAGCTGCACTTCCCGGCACTCCGGCAGGGTGCGGAGCACATCGTCCCGCAGAGCAATGACCTGACTGTTATAGAGCAGCAGCGCCCCGCACTCAAAGTGGAGGAAGAGGCTGCGGTAATCCATGTTGATGCTGCCCACCACGGCGGCGCGGTCATCGCTGACGTAGCACTTGGCGTGGAGGAAGCCGGGCGTGAACTCGTAGATGCGCACCCCCGCCCGGAGCAGCGGCACATAATAGGAGCGGGTCAGCCGGAAGACGAGCTTCTTGTCCGGGATGCCGGGCAGCACCAGCCGGACGTCCACGCCCCGCTTTGCCGCCGCCTTCAGCGCTTCCAGCATGGTCTCGCCCACCGCGAAGTAGGGCGTGTAGATATAGACATACCGCTGGGCCTGATTGATGATATTCAGGTAGACCGTCTCGGCCAGAGCCTCTTCGTCCAGCGGGCTGTCCCCGTAGGGCTGGATCACTCCGTCCGACTGGGCGGGCAGGGACACAGCCTGAGGCATAAAGGGCATATAGTCCTCCTCGCTGGGCCGGAAGGCGTTCCAGTGGTCGAGGAACATCACCGTGAAGTTCCAGACCGCCGCGCCCTCGGTGCGGAGAGCTGCGTCCTTCCAGTAGCCGAACCGCTCTTCTTCATTGATATACTCGTCGGCCAGATTGATGCCGCCCGTATAGGCTGTATTTCCGTCCACGACCACGATCTTCCGGTGGTCGCGGTGATTCATGACCAGCGACACCAGCGGCACCACCGGGTTGAACGGGATGCAGCGGATATGCGCCCGCTCCATCTGCACCACGAAATCGGACGGCAGACCCAGCAGACTGCCGAAATCGTCGTAGATGAGCCGGACGTCCACCCCCTGCGCCGCCTTGCGGACGAGGATGTCCTCTACCCCCTTCCACATCCTGCCGGTGCGGACGATGAAGAACTCGAGGAAGATGAACCGCTCTGCCTTTTCGAGGTCGGCCAGCAGGTCAGGGTACATGGCCTCACCGCAGGGGTAATATTTTGCCGTGGAGTTTTTCCATGCGGGGTACGGCCCGTACTCCGAAACATACCGGCTCAGTCCCCTGCTGGCGGGGTCGAGAGCGTCGGTCTGGCCCGGCTGCTGGGCGAGGTCGGCGGTGTGCTGGCGCTCCACCGCCTGCATCCGCTGGCGCATCCGCTTGGCGGGGGCCTTGTTGCCGAAGGCCAGATAGAGCGCACCGCCCAGCAGCGGCATCATGCCGATGAGGACGAGCCAGATGATCTTATAGTCGCTGTTCTCGTCCTTCCGCACGAGGTAGAGGGTGATGAAGAGGCTGAGGACGTTCAGCCCTGCATTCACCCACACCTTTCCGGCGGTGAGGGAGAAGAAGGCCCAGAGCAGCCAGCCGATCTGCAGCAAAACAAGGGCCACTGTGACCGTGGCCCTGTTGATGACACGATTGAAGAACCGGACGACCGGCAGCCGAAAGAACATCTGCGCCTCCCCCGCTGCCTTTCAGCAGCAATTTTATGGGAATAGTATAGCGCAGCGGATGGAATAATTCAAGCGCACAGGCAAAGGCTCCCCCTTTGGGGGAGCTGGCGCGGAGCGCCTGAGAGGGCAAGGACGCTGACGAAGAAGAGCAGGCGCGGCGACAGCATCGCTCTGACAAAGAGACAGCTTATCGCTGCGCGGCGGCTCTCGGGGGACAGGCTTGCCCTCTCCGTCATTGCTTCGCAATGCCACCTCTCCCAAAGGGAGAGGCTTTATATCAGGCGTCCGCGTCCTCGAAGCCCACCATGAGGCCGCCCAGCTCGGCGTAGTAGCTGCACAGGCCGCCGCACTCGGTCACCCGCACCTGTGCGCCCTCGAAGACAGCTTTCACCATGTGCATCAGGCGCTCGGCGGCGGCGGGGTTGCCGCAGTGGGCAATGATGACCTTGCCGTTCGTGTAGCCGTGGCCTTTGAGTTCCAGCACGAGGCGCTCGAGAGCGCCGTGCTCGCCGCGGGTCTTGCAGAGGACGTCCAGTTCGCCCACATCGCTGGCCTTGCCGATGACCCGGATGTTGAGCATCCGCGCCACAGCAGCCACAGCGGGCTTTACGCGGCCATTCCGGGCCAGATTCGCCAGCGATTCCAGCGAGAACAGCAGATGGGTGTGGTGGCGGTAGCGCAGCATCTCTTCGCAGACGTCGTCAAACTCCCTGCCCTCTTGGATGAGCGCACGGATATGCTCTGCCAGCAGCACCAGCTCCGGGCCGGCAGACAGGCTGTCCAGCACAAAGACATGAGCACCCGGGTGCTCTGCCTGATACTCTTCTGCGGCCAGCTGGGCGGCGTTGCAGCTGCCCGACAGGGTGCCGGTGATGGTGATGGCATAAATTTCATCTGCGCCCTCATAAGCCTCCAGCCAGTCGCCGATGTTGGGGCAGGAGGTGCTGGTCTTGCCCTTATAGGTGCGCAGGGTAGTCGCCATCTCCACGGCGTCCAGCGTGCCGTCGTCGAGGTATTCCCTCTCGTCGGTCACGATCTTCAGAGGCACAGCAGCAAAATCAATGCCGTCCATCTGGTACAGGCTGGCAGAAGAGTCCACAACGATTCGTTTCATCTCATCTATCTCCATTCCGGCGGGTGTCCGCCGCATTTTTTACGTTCTGCGAGTCCACTATATCAGTTTTTCAAAAACCTGTCAAGTGATTCGTAAAATTGTTAACGTCGTTTTCATAAACGGTTGACCCCGACTCAAAAATGCGCTATACTACCACCATGAATCAGGAAATGAAACGCCGTGTCACGGCCTGCGCCGCCGGGTTTTCCCTGCCGCGCTACCGGGAGCTGCCCTCCGTGGGGCTGTATCTCGACCAGACCGTGCAGCTCGTCAACAGCTGCTTCCGGGGCTTCCCCGGGGTGGAGCTCACCCCCTCCATGGTGAGCAACTACGTCAAGAAAGGAGTCATCTCCCACCCCGTCAAAAAGAAGTATTCCCGCGAACAGCTGGCTTCTCTCATCTATATCGTATTGTCTAAAAATGTCCTCTCGCTGGAAAACATCGACGCCCTGTTCCAGATGCAGCGGGCTCACTGCACCGCCGCCGAAGCCTACGACTACTTCTGCGACGAGGTGGAGAACTGCCTGCCCTACATTTTCGGGGCCAGCCGCACCATCCGCGACCTCGACCCGGATGCCGCCGACGAAAAGCGTCTGCTGCGCGGCACCATCGTCGCTGCCGTGAACAAGATGTACCTCGACTGCTGCTTCGTCGCCATGCGGCAGGAGGAAGCCCTCTGGCCGGGGATCCTGGGCGACTTACAATAAGATAGGTACAAAAAGCCCCCGGCACCATGCGGAAGTGCCGGGGGCATTCTTATAGGAAAGCGGAGCCTTGCGGTAAACTCCGCCTGCGGGGGAGGCTAAGCTTAGCGGAGCAGCTCGTTGTGTGCAAAACCGCCCACCGTCAGCTCTGCGCTCTCACCGGAGTGGGTGAGGGTAAAGAGGGTGTCGTCCACGCCCAGAGACAGCATGCTGTCGATGTTCAGAGCGGTCTCACGGAGCTGGGTGCGGAACACGAGGGTGTCTGCGCCCTGCGCCTTCAGCTCCTTCAGGTTGCCCAGGCAGCCGGAAAGGACGGCAGTCTCAGCAGGCACTGCCACAACATACCGGCCATCGGCCATGGAGGTCTCGTAGGCCCCTGCCCCGGTAACGGTGAGGGTGACAGCGGAGCTGCCGCTGTTGCTCTCGGGTACCAGCATAGGCACAACGTCCCGCTTCTCGGTCTCGCCACAAGTCTCGCACTTGTAGATGGTGTAGCCCTCGGAGGTGTAGGTGGGTGCCACTACCTCAACTGCGGTAAAGTGGTGGCCCAGCGCATCGATGGTCTCCTCGTAGGTCTCGTCCTCATGGGTGGTGCAGGTGTAGACCCGCTTGCCCGGGGTGGTGCAGGTGGGCTCTACCGTAGCCGTCAGCTCGTAGCTGTGGCCGTCCTGCTTGATGCCGACTAGGTCACCTGTGACGGTAATGCTGCCGTCCTCCTTCTTGACTACCTTGGCGTTCTCCACCTCTTCGATCTTGCCGCCATCGGTCTTGATCTCGACATTTCCGATAATGCCGTTTCCCTTTCCATCCCGCTCGCCCGGCATGGCGGTGACAAGGGTACCGCCCGTTTCAACACTCAGGCCAATCTTGCCATTCCTGCTAGTCTTGATGCTGCTGCCATTGGTGGCTTTGCCGTCGGCGCCCTCTGCCTTGCCGCCCAGCGCAGTTGTCGTGCCTCCCTTCACAGTAACTTGGTTACTATCACCATCATAGAAACTCGCATTGCCGCCGGTGGCCTTGCCCGAGCCCGACTTGGCATTGCCACCGATGAGCGTCGTCTCGCCGGCGGACACGATGCCGCCCTTCGCTCCCCAGAGAGCATCGCCTCCGGTAACAACGCCGCTTTTCGACTCTGCATTGCCGCCGATCGCCGTCAGCTTACCGCCTTTCTGGACCTCACAGCTGCCATTAAAACTTACGCTGATACCAGCACCACCCTGGGCACTTTTCTTCACAGTCTTATAATCGCCGCCAATGGCAATGACCTCGCTACCCTCTCCAACAACGAGCTTTCCCTTCACGAAGAGGCTAATGCCTGTGCCGCCACCTGTACTTGTATCCTCTCCAGGGTGCAGCTGGCCGCCGCCCTTTGCAGTGAGCTTCGAATTTTTGATGTTAACCTCATCGTTGGCAGATATGCCTGAGCCGCCGCCGCCGACACCGCCGGTGGCCGTAACCGTTGCATCCACCAGATCCAGCTTTCCAGTACTAGCACATATGCCAAAGGATCCGCCCTTAGTGCCCGAGCCGCCGGTGGTAGACAGAGAGGAGCCCTCCTTGCCCTGGATCGTCAGCTTGCCTTTACCAGATGTTATTCCTCTCGTCCCATAATCGCCGCTGTTGCCGCCGGTCAGCTCATTCTTGCCCTCCAGCTCCAGCGTCACATCGCCACTACCGGAAACGGTCATAGCGTCCTGGGCCGACTTCCCTGCATCCACCTTCAGGTTACGGAGGATGACCGTCAGAGGATTGGTAGAATTATTGATGATCTTCACCACATTGCGGGCGGCTTCCTGAACCTTTTCGGTGAGGGTGGTGGGGGCGTTGGTGTCCTCGTAGGTCTTCTCCTCAGCGGCCTTTTTCTCCTCAGCCTTCTGCTCCGCAGCAGGCTTGGCGGCAGGCTTTGCGGCCTCCTGCTGGGCCTCGGGGTCATACTGGCCGTACTCGATCACCTGATCGGAGGTCTTTTCGGTCTGCTCCGGCTCCTGAGAGTCGGCGGGCTTCTCCTCAGTCTCCTTCTCCTGGGCCTGCTTCTCCTCGTCCTCCGGGGCCAGCAGCTCCAGAGAGCCGGGCTCCTGGGCCTGCTCCTCGGTCTCGCCGGACTTTTCAACCTCGGAGGCGTTTTCGCCGGACTTTTCAACCTCGGAGGTGTTCTCCTCTGCTGCGTTCAGGCTTTCGGTGGGCTTGGTATTGTCGCCGGTGATGGTGACATCATTACCCTCTTTTCCGTCGCTGAAATCGTTCGTCTTATCAACGCTGCCAACCTTGATGGTCACTTTTGCGCTGCCGTTATCGTCTACCTGCGTGATCTCAACATCGCCATCCACCTTAGACATATCGATGTTGAAACCGGCCGATGCCGGTAGCGCCGCAGCTGACACCGCCATGCTGAGCGCCAGCACAGCTGCCGCCGTGCGCTTCATCGTTTTCCGTAACCGCATAATTTTTACCTCCTGTTTCGTGGTTTTTCCTTCTTTTATTTTACCCCCCCCCCCTATCGTTTTTTCAATAGATTTTGTCAACAATCTTTCAGACGAATATTTGTCATTTCTCACAAAAAGGCCGCTGCGCCACATCTTCCGTGCAGCGGCGCGAGCGATTTGTCCATCGGCTCATCGGAAAGCGCGGCCTTGATAAGCCATACTTTTTCCCACCGGGTGTGTCTGTTTTGAACAAGAAAAAAGAGGGCCGGTGTACCCACATTTGGTGCAGCTGTCACTTGAATCTTTTTCAGCACCTTTGTATAATATTCTTGTTATCCGGAACAAGGGCGTTCCAGATGAGTCTTTGCCGACCCATCTGGGACGCCTTTTCTTTTTACCGGCATTCAGAGGGACGCTGCGGAATGTGCCGCCGAGGTGGACCGCTATCTGATGGGTTACACCAATCTGTGACCCCCTCCCCCTATTTATGACATTCTCTTTCCTATCCTAAACAGAAACGGGAGCTTTCCTTCACCGGGAGGCTCCCGTTTCTGCATTTCGCCGCTTTCGTTTTCACAAAGTTTTCACAGTTAGCATTTCCTACCCACTTGAAACGGATACCCCCAAGTGGTAAAATCAAAGTGTCAGGAGATTTACCCCCACAGGGTACGTTTCCTCTTCACACTGATACACCCGGAAAGGAGTCATCTGCTATGACTGATGCTGAAAAAAAGCCCTGCTGCGCCGCCGAGCCTGTCGAAAAGGACACTGCTCCCTCCTGCTGCCGCCACAAGGACCGTACCCCTGAGGAGTACCGCGCCCTTGCCAACCGGCTGAGCCGCATCGAGGGCCAGGTGCGCGGCATCCACGCGATGCTGGACAAGGACGTCTACTGCGCCGATATTCTGGTGCAGGTGGCTGCGGTGAACGCTGCACTGAACGGCTTTTCCAAAGAGCTGCTGAGCCAGCACGTCCGCACCTGCGTGGCCGACGATTTGAGAGCCGGCGGGACGCAGAAGCTGGACGAACTGCTGCAGCTGCTGCCCCGGCTCATGAAATGACCCCGTTCCGGGCATCCTATCAGAGGGAAAGGAATCCGCAATGGAACAATACAATGTCACGGGCATGAGCTGCGCGGCCTGCTCTGCCCGGGTAGAAAAGGCCGTGAAGAAGGTGCCGGGCGTCACGAGCTGCTCGGTGAGCCTTCTGACAAACTCCATGGGCGTGGAAGGCACAGCCTCCCCTGCCGCCATCCTCTCGGCGGTGCAGGAGGCAGGCTACGGCGCAAGCCCGAAGAATGCCTCTGCCAGTAAGACTTCGGACGCCAGCGCCGACCTCGACGCACTGGCTGACCACGAGACACCGAAGCTCAAGCGCCGCCTCATCGCCTCGCTGGGCTTCCTGCTGGTGCTGATGTACTTCTCCATGGGCCACATGATGTGGGGCTGGCCCCTGC
>ERZ833608.1521-NODE-1521-length-14644-cov-3.027212_pt1 | contig 14644 bp, 9 predicted proteins | sample MGYA00519694_ERZ833608 | MGnify/ENA primary metagenome ERZ833608 (study PRJEB31850, sample SAMEA3708742) | human gut metagenome | biome: human gut; feature: human-associated habitat; material: faeces | place: China | collected 2014 ... | reverse complement strand
AAATACCGATCGCTGCGGAATACGCCCGGGGAGTCACGGCGATGGTGCCGAGCGGAAACGCGGAAGCACAGTGGAAACCATAGATGAGATCGACATCCTTCATGACACCTTCCTCGCAGAGCGCCTTAGCGCCTCCCGGGAGCTTTTCCTCGGCTGCCTGAAAGATCAGCTTCACAGTTCCACGGACAAGCTCTGGATGGGCTGTGAGGACCTTTGCGAAGGTTAAAAGGACTGCGGTATGGATATCGTGTCCACAGGCATGCATAACGCCGGGAACCTCGGACTTAAACGGGAGATCATTTTCTTCCTCCACCGGGAGCGCGTCGATGTCCGCGCGGAACGCGATGCATGGACCGGTTTTTTCGCCTTTTATGACAGCGACCGTGCTGGTTCCGGAGATCCCTTCCATCAGCGGGACACCCAGGGCATTCAGGGTGCTGCGGATGTAAGCGGCAGTGTCTGTCTCCTGAAAGGAGAGCTCCGGATTCTGATGCATGTGGCGCCGCCAAGTGATTATATCAGGCTCAAGCGCCAGGACCTCTTCTGAAATCATATTCGTTACTCCTATTCTCAAGGGTGCTTCAATCGTTCAACTTGTATGAAACAACCGCAATTCCCGTTTAAAATTATGGTATGGTATGACCTTGACTTTTTTCCCCAGAAAGATATCATTAAAATGTCTTATTTTTGACATACGAAATGGAGGGGAGCACCGCTATGCTGAAAGATATCGCCGAAGCTATGCTGGGCAGACGCCCCTTTGACCTGGTAATCCGCAATGTGCAGATCGTCAATGTGTTCAGCGCCTCTATTGTAAGCGGATCTATCGGCATTGTCAACGGTCATATCGCCGGGGTCTTTGGCCCGGAAGAAGCGCTGGACAGCCGCCGGAGCATTGATGGCGGCAACGCTTATGCCCTGCCTGGCTTCGTGGATTCTCACATGCATCTGGAGAGCAGCATGCTGACGCCGGAGCATTTTGCTCAGGTGGCCCTATCCTGCGGCACAACCACGGTATGCGCCGACCCCCATGAAATTGCCAATGTCCTTGGCATTGAGGGCGTCCGGGGTCTGGCAGATGCCTGCCGGTCCCTGCCCCTGCGGGTGCTGCTGACCGCCCCCTCCACCATTCCCTCCGCTCCCGGCCTGGAGGATTCCGGTTTTGATGTTGGCCCCGCTGAGATGGAAGCCCTGCTGGATATTCCCGGCGTGGCTGGATTGGGCGAGGTCATGGATTTCAACGCCGTCGCCGCCGGGGATGAGCGGATGCTCTCTGTCATCGAAGCTGCCGCCAACCACGGCGTTTTTCTGGATGGCCATGTCTCCGCCCTCACCGGCCGCCGCTTGCAGACTTTCCGGGCCATGGGCATCGACAGCGACCACACCGTTCCCTCCGCTGAAAAGCTCCGGGAGGAGCTGGCTCTGGGCTTCACGGTGCAGGTGCAGGAATGCATGCTGAACCGGGAAATCGTCCAGGCCATGAATGATGCACCGGTGCAGGACCGCATCTGCCTGGTAACGGACGATGTTCCTCTCCCCCGGCTGATGCGTCAGGGGCATTTGAACTTTGTTGTGGAACGGGCCATCGAGTTGGGTCTTGACCCCATCCGGGCCATCCGGTATGCCACCATCAACCCTGCCGTCCGGCTGCGGCTGTATCACACAGGCGGCATCGCCCCCGGCATGGAGGCTGATATGCAGCTGGTGCAGGATCTGCGTCATCCCAGACCGGAACTGGTGCTCCGGGCCGGAGAAATCGTCTGGGACCATGGCAGCTATCTGCCCCATACCGCCCCTTACCAGATCCCGGACCATCTGCGGAGCTCTGTTCATCTCCGTCCCGTGACGGAAGCGGACTTTGCCGTCACGGTGCCGGTACGCCCCGGCTTCTCCGGCGGCACCGCCGTGGTGAATCTGATCGGCCAGGATGGTGCCTCCATTCGCACCCAGCGGGTCCGGAAGGCCCTGCCCCTGTCCGCTGAAAGAGACGGCTTTGCCTGTCTGAAAACAGCTCCTTACTTAAAAATGGCAGTATTCAACCGCTACGGCCGGGATCAGCACGGCATCGGCCTGCTGACCGGCATGGACGGTGTCACCGGTGCCGCCGCACTGACCTACGGCCACGACTGCCACAACCTGACGGTCTATGGCGGTAATGACGCTGATATGGCTCTGGCGGCCAACACGCTCTGGGAATCCCAGGGTGGGCTCTGCACCGTGGAAAACGGCAAGGTACTGACCCTCATCCCGCTGCCTCTGGCGGGGCTGATGTGTGATCTGCCTCCGGAGGTACTGCTGGAGCAGATGGAACAGCTCCTGTCGGACTGCCGCCGCATGGGCTTCAACCATCAAAATTTGCTGACGTTCTTCACCCTTATGCCGCTGGCGGTTTCGCCGGAGCTGAAATGCACGGACCGGGGTCTGGTGGATGCGCTGCACAAGCGGCTTCTGCCTTTGATTGACGAGATAAAGGAGATAAGTTCGGATGGAACGTAAACACCGGGCACTGCTGCTGGCACTGCCCACCGTATTGACCCTGCTGTTTTTCTTCGTGGCACCGATGGTCTACATTCTGGTCCACACCCTGCATGAAAACGGTTTTTCCGATTTTGTAGATTTCTTCGGAGATCCTTTTTACCGCAACATCCTCTGGGTCACCCTCCGGGTGTCCCTGGTGTCCACCGTCATCTCCCTGGTGCTGGGCTATCCCACGGCTTTTTACATGGCCCGGACTAAGTCCCGTATGAAGCAGGTCATGATGATTGTGATCCTGTTTCCCTTTTTGGTCAGCGCCGTGGTCCGTTCCTACGGCTGGATGGTCATTCTGGGAACCAACGGCCTTTTGAACCAGCTGCTCCAGTCCTTGGGGCTCATCTCCGCCCCTCTGAAAATCCTGAACACGGAGACGGCGGTCATCATCGGTATGATCCACCTGCTGGTGCCCTATATGGTCCTCTCTCTGGTGGGTGTGCTCCAGAGCATTGACCCTAACGTGGAGTACGCGGCCTACAGCTTGGGTGCCTCTCCTCTGCAGACCTTTTCCAAGGTGGTGTTCCCCCTGAGCCTGCCGGGCATTATCTCCGGCTGCGTTCTGGTGTTCACTATGAGCATGACCTCTTACGTGACGCCCAAACTGCTGGGCGGCTCCAAGTTCCGGATGATGGCCACCATGGTAGTCCAGGAGATCAATGTGAATTTTGACTGGGGTGCGGCCTCCGCCATCAGCTATATTCTGCTGGCAGTGATCCTGCTGGTGCAGATCGCGGTGGTGCTGTGCACCTCCGGATATATGAAACGTATGGGAGGAGGAAAGTGATATGCGCGAAAAAGATGTGAATCTGCCCTGCCGGATCTTTGCCATTCTGGTGATGCTGTTCCTGCTGGCGCCTCTGGTGGTGATCGTCATCGCCTCCTTCACGCCCACAGCCCTCATCACCTTCCCGCCCCAGGGCTTCTCCCTGAAATGGTACGCCAATATTTTCGGTTCCTCCACCCACTTTATGGATGGTCTGGTGAACAGCCTGAAAATCGGTATTCTGGCCACAACGGCGGATATTCTGCTGGGCGTCACGGCGGCCCTATCCGTCTGCCGGTACAGCTTTAAGGGCAAGGACGCTCTGCTGAACTACTACACCTCTCCCATGTATGTGCCCAGTGTGGCCTTCGCCTTTGTTTTGCTGCAGGTCTACAGCCAGATCGGCGGTGTGTCCGGTATGCTGCGCATTTTCATCGGCCATCTCATCATCATTCTGCCCTACATCGTGCGGAACACGGTGTCTGTACTCCATGTGTTCAACTGGACGCTGGAGGATGCGGCTACCTCCATGGGAGCCACCCCTATTCAGGTGTTCTTCAAGATCACCATTCCCTTGGCCCGGCCCGGCATCATGGCCGGTGCGCTGCTGGCTTTTTTGTATTCCTTTGACGAGGTGGCCCTGAGCAGCCTGCTCTCCACCCCGAGGTTCATCACCCTGCCCATCCGCATCATGAACTATATGGAGCTGACCTTCGACCCCACTCTGGCCGCCATCTCCACACTGCTGATCCTGGCATCTCTGGTTCTGATCGTACTGATGGAGAAGTTTGTAGGGTTGGACATGTTTGTTAAGTGAGAACGGAAAGGTGTAAACTATGGCTACTTTGGAATTACAGGGACTGACCAAGCGATTCGGCGAGTTCACTGCGGTGGATTCCATGAACCTGAAGGCTGCCGAAGGCGAGATGATCGCCCTGCTGGGCGGCAGCGGCTGCGGCAAGACCACCACACTGCGCATGATCGCCGGCTTTACTGAACCCACCGCCGGGCAGATCCTGGTGGACGGCAAAAACGTTTCCACTATCCCCCCCTACCGCCGCAATATCGGCATTTTCTTCCAGAATTACGCGCTGTTCCCCCACATGACGGTTTTTGAAAACGTGGCCTTTGGTCTGAAGCTCCAGAAGCTGCCCAAAAACGAGATCCGTGAGCGGGTGGAGCACATGCTCGCTCTGGTAAAGCTTACCGGCATGGACAAGCGTTATCCCCGGCAGCTCTCCGGCGGTCAGCAGCAGCGGGTGGCCCTGGCCCGGGCTCTGGTGACCCGTCCCTCCATTCTGCTGCTGGATGAGCCCCTCTCCAACCTGGACGCCAAGCTCCGGGTAGAGATGCAGGTGGAGATCAAGCGCATCCAGAAGGAGCTGGGCATCACCACCATCATCGTGACCCACGACCACGAGGAGGCCGTCTCCCTGGCGGACCGGGTCATCGTTATGAACGCCGGCCACATTTTGCAGATTGGCAAGCCCCAGGAGGTCTTTGACAGGCCCGCCTCTCCCTTTATTGCAGACTTTATGGGCTTTTCCACCTTTCTTCACGGCATCGCCGCCGGAGCAGAGGGGGATATGCGCCTGATCCGCTGCGGTGCTCACACGCTCCAGGTCCCGGCAGAGGCCGCCCAGGAGCTGACTGAGGGTGACGCATGCATTCTGGCCATCCGCTCCGAAAACATCCGGACTGCGGAGCAAGAAGGTGTCAATACTGTCCGGGGCACCGTCAAAAGTGCCACCTACAAGGGTCATACCACCCGGCTGGAGGTCTCCGGCTGCTTTGAGGAAATGGTATACCCCGCTATCCACGAATATGCGGACGTGCAGGAGGGCAGTGAAGTTCTGCTTCACTTCCCCGCCCAGCATTTCTGTGTATATAAAGACATCAAATAAAATCTGGAGGATGTAAACAAAATGAAAAGCAAGCGCATTTTTACACTGATGCTGGCTCTGGTCATGACCCTGAGCCTGGCCGCCTGCGGCGGCAGCAAGCAGGAGGAAACTCCCGCTGATAACGCCGGAAACGGCGAAGCAGCTGGCGATACTCAGGATTTCGGCGGCGCTGAGCTGGTTGTTGCTACCTGGGGCTGGGCCGAGGCCGGTCTCAAGACCCTGGCCGCCGACTTTGAGTCCAAGTACAACTGCACCATCGTGGTGGACCCCACCAGCGGCAACGGCGACCGTCTCAACAAGCTGATGGCTGAGCAGAACGATCCCACCGCCGATGTGGCCCTGCTGACCAAGAGCTTTGCCCAGACCGGCAATGAGGCGGGCCTGTTTGAGAAGATCGACACCAACATCGTCACCAGCATCGGCGACCTGTATGACATCGCTGTCAACGCCGACGGCTACGGCCCCTGCTACTCCCTGTGCCGCTACGGCATCATGTACAATGCCGACGCTCTGGAGAAGGCCGGTCTGCCCGCCCCCACCTCCTACGAGGGTCTGTTTGATGACCAGTATGCCCACATGGTGGCTCTGCCCGACATGACCTCCACCGCCGGCCCCTACATGCTGGTGGCTATGGCCGAGGCCATGGGCGGCAGCCAGGAGGATGTGACCCCCGCCATGGAGCTGATGCAGGAGAAGAAGGACAACATCGATCTGTGGTATTCCACCTCTTCCGACGTTGTCAACGCCTTCACCACCGGTGAGGCCAACATCGCCGTGTTCATGGACATCAATATGCCCAGCCTGACCGACAGCGGCCTGAACATGGTCTGGGTGGACGCCGCCGAGGGTTCCTTCTCCGCTCCCGCTACCGCCAACGTGGTGAAGAACTGCAAGAACCCTGAGCTGGCCCAGCTGTTTGTGGAATACCTCATCAGCAAGGACACCCAGGACAAGATCGCTGAGGTCATGAACGAGGCCCCCGTGAACAAGAACGCCACCATGGACGATTCTCTGAAGACCTATCTGGCCTTCGGCGACGAATCCATGAACGCCCTGAAGGAATTTGACGAGGCCTACATCACCGCCAACAAGGAAGCCTGGATCGATACCTTCCAGCGCACTGTTGCCGTTCAGTAATTTCCCCGACCATACAAAAACGGAGGAGACGCCCCGGCGTTTCCTCCGTTTTTTAAACAACTGACAAGGAGAAGAGCCTGCCATGAAGCTGACTGTCTTATCAGAAAACGCCGTTCTGTACCCCGGCCTTGAGGGCCTGTCCGTCTACCTGGAGGAAGGAGATACCCGCCTGCTGTTCGACGCCGGGGAGCGGGACGCCTGCCTGCGGAACGCGGAGAAGCTGGGTATCGACCTCCGGCGGGTCACTGCCGTGGCGTTCAGTCACAACCACCGGGATCACTGCGGTGGTTTTCTGCGCCTGGCGGAGCAGCTTCCGCCGGACGTACCCATTTATGCCCATAGCGGCTTTTTCATCCGGAAGTGGTGGGATCACCGGTGCGACCCGCCTCAGCAGGAAACCTATTCCCAGACACTGGAGTTGGTAGGCCCGCCCATGGAGGCATCCTGGTTCTTCCAGCAGGGGCTGACCGGCTTCCGCTGTCTGGCAGATGACTGTATACAGATCGCTCCGCATGTGTATCTTCTGGGAAACTTTCCGGACCCTGAACCGGAAGAGGCAGTCCATCCCTCCTCCGTGATGGAGGGCCCGGACGGCCGCCTTGTCCTGGATACCTTCCCGGAGGAGCAGGTCTGTGTGGTGGATACCCCAGCAGGGCTGGTGGTACTCACCGGATGCGCCCACAACGGCATCCGCAACATTCTCTCCACGGTGAAACGGCGCTTCCCGGAGCGGCCCATCCAGGCCGTTTTCGGCGGTACCCACCTGGTACCCCCGGACCCGGAACGCATTGCCCGGACGGCAGACTATTTCCGGCACAGCTCCATCACCTGTGCCGGTGTCTGTCACTGCACCGGCTCTATGGGTCTGGAAGTCTTTGCCCAAACAGTGCCCGCCTATCTGCCTACCGGCGCAGGCTTGGTATGGCAGACGCCCTCTTTCGCAAGGACATCCGCAGGCAGAAAAGAGAGTTGACCGCCATGCAGAGCCCGCAAGCTCAGGAATAAAACCCCCGGATACCTTATCCTCCCTGTCAGGGGAGCAAGGTATCCGGGGGTTTTATCTATTATGGAATCGGGCAGTTCTGCCCCGCTGTACGGTTTTTCCCCGGATCATTCCCGCAAGGTAGTCCCAGAAGGCGCTGACCATGCTCTGATCGCTGATGACGAAGGCGGACATGAGTGTATTGAGGGCCGCCTTGTCCGTTAAAAGCAGATTCAGCATCCCATCTGCATTCTGCTGGACGGAGAAGGAAATGAGGGCGGCGGTGTTGGCATAACCGGTTTCCATACGCCCCTCCGATAAAATAAAATCAGAAAAAACACAAGGAGGAATCTGATCGCTCATCCCGATTACCGTTGCACAGGTCTTACGGCTCATTTTTGCAAATAGTTTATTTGATTCGACGGGAATCCCCTTACAATGCATATCTAATAGCCTAAGATACACAGCAGCAGGAAGCCATTCCGCAAAGCCGCAGGTTACCCAGACAGCCCGGAGTCCTTTGCGGAAAACTTTTGAAGGGGAGCGATTTTTATGAAAAAGCGCGTATCAGCGATCCTCCTGGCACTTGTGCTGTGTCTCACACTCCTTCCGGCAGCGGCCTATGCCGACGGGGGCACGGCAGTCTATGTCCGCAGCGACGGCAATGATGGGACCGGTGACGGCTCGGCGGACAAGCCCTTCGCCACGCTGGCCAAGGCGGTCGACGTGGCAAAGGACGGTGCGACAATCTATGTTATGAGCGACCTGACCATGACGAAGTGCGCCCGTTTTTACAGCAAGTCGCTGACGATCACCAGCGATGCGGAGGTGCCTTACACCGTCACACGCGGCCATGGCTTTGCCGCACAGGATGACCCTGCCCGCAAACGGTACAACCCCGCCATGGTCGAGGTGCAGACCCACACCGGCGGCGAGGGCGCCGGTCTGACCCTGACGAACATCATCTTTGATGATGACGGCAAGAAAGAGGGCACGGTGTTTGCTCAGGCCGTCAGCGATGACGGCACGGGTACTGTGGATAATACCGAACATGTGCAGGACGCCATCATCGCCTCCAACGCAACCGTCCCCAGCACGATCACACTGGGTGATGGCGCAGTACTGCGGAACTTCGGCGGTATGTCTGCTGTACGGGTGACCGACCAAGCACAGCTTGTTATGGCAGAAGGCAGTATAATTGAGGATACCACAGTAAAAGACCGCACCAAAGGCGAAGCCCAAGGCGAGGTTGGACCCGCAGGTGCAATTTGGATTCAAGGCAGCAGCTTTACAATGAATGCGGGAGCCGTAATCCGAAATATTATTGGTCGTGCAGTTTATGCTGATGGCGGTACAGCAACCGTAGGCGGTGCTATCAATAATATTAAACCCGACAGCGATATGTGGCAAAAAACTAACGGCATAGCCATACATTTGCGAAATCAGGCAATAGGCACACTGGATTCCACCTGTTCAATCGACAACCAAAACACCAAGGTTGGCGGTGAAAGCATCATTTGCTCAAATGCCTGTGATTTGACTGTATACGATGGTGCTGTCATTAAAAATGCTACTCAAACCAAAGGTATAGCTGCTCTCGGCACCTGCAGAGTTGATTTTGATGGTGAAATCACAGGCTTGAAGGGCAACTCCAATGCTCTTAATCTTCAAAACGGTGAATTCAATGTTACCCTTGGCAAAAATGCCAATATCCATGACAATCAAACCGGATACGGCACCATCTACATCCAAGCCCAAAACGGCAAGTTGGACATCTACGGCAAAATCAATAACAACACCGCAAGCGATCGCGGCGGCGCAATTGCAATGGGGAATAATTTCCAATATCCTACGATAGTGACCATGTATGACGGCGCTGAGATCTGCAACAACTATTCTGCACAGACGGGCGGCGGCGTGATGGTCAGCGTCGGTACATTCACTATGAAAGGCGGCACCATCAGCAATAACCTTGCAAAAATGATGGGCGGTGGCGTGTATGTGCGCCGCGGCGGCAACTTTATTATGAAAGGCGGCACCATCGTCGAAAATACAACGGCGGAATATGGTGGCGGAATTGCCTATGAAGCGGGCGATTATAATAATGGCATTCCATGTGTTACATTGAATGGTGGCGCCATCACCGGCAATACCATGTCCGCAACGATTGAAGAAGATTCGGAAACGGGGAAAATGGTAACTTCCGGCGGAGTGTCTAATGATATTTCCGTTTTGAATAAGGATAACGTATTTAGTCATATCGACCGCTACCTCTACATCTCCAACGATGCGACCATCGGCAACAAAGCAGTCTACTTTCAGACCAACACCAAGACCGTCACCCCTGCGGCGGACAGCCTGAACATCAAGCTGGGCAACGCCAGCGCCGATAGCGTAACCGCCTTGTCCGACAAGGCTACCGCGAACGGCTGGAACGCTCCCCTCGCCACCTTCTGGGCGCAGCGGAACGGCGCGGCCGAGCTGACAGTGGGCGGGCTGACCTTCAACAAAGCACTTCCGGTCTACGCGCTGGTACAGGAGACCGGCGCGGACGGCAAACCGGTACCCGGCGCGGAGATCAAGGTATATAGTACGGTGATCACCAGCGGCAGCATTTTCCTGACCCTCCTCAACGGTTATGAGAATGGCTGTGCGGTGGCGCTGGCACAGCCTACTAAATACTTCGGCAAGGTGGTTATCACCACCACGAAGCCGGAATTAAAGGAAACCGCGGACCTGTCCGGCGGCGCTTATGAGGTTCCCTATACCGCGACCTACACCATGTCGGACAACCTGCTCAAAATGCTGAAGATGGCACCGCACGGTGTGCCGATGACCTTTGTGGTGGAGCTGGACAGCCGTCTCACGGCGAAAAAGGACGCTGCTGCCGGCAAGTTCCTCTACACCTTTGACGACGGCGTGCTCAACGTCGATGAGAGTCAGATTACGGTGAGCGCCGACGGACATACGATCAGGGTTGTCTGCACACCTGTGGACAACTGGCAAAAAGCACTGGAAGGCAAAACTTCGGTTGTTATGAAGCTGGACGGCACCGGCGTACTGGCGGCAACGGGTTTCGACGCCGGTAAATATCTGAACACCACGGGCCATATCGAGGGCGCGATTTCTGTTAGCGGCACTCCGCTCCCCATTATGATTCCCGCCAATGTCTGCCAGACCAAGATGACCGCCCAGACCTACACCGTGACCTACCACGGAAACGGCGCTGACTCCGGCATGACCACCGACACCACCGACTACGCTACCGGCGCAGAGGCCACAGTAAAGGAAAATGGCTATACACGTGACGACTACACCTTCACCGGCTGGAACACTCAGCGCGATGGGAGCGGCACGCACCATGTCCCCGGCTCTTCGATCACGGTAACAAACCATATTCATCTGTACGCGCAGTGGACACGCAACAGCAGCCGCGACGATGACGACACCGGCTACACGCTCCGGCTCACCAAGCTCGATGCCGGGGACGGTACGCCGCTGAGCGGCGCGAAATTTGAGCTGTGGCGTGTCGGGCCCCGATCCGATACAAGGCTCGGCGTCTATGAGACCAACCGGTACGGCTGGACACAGGCAGAGGTCTCCCAAAGCGGCGATTACTACTGGGTCGAGACCGTACCGCCTGAGGGTTATCGATTGGATGGGGGCAAGCACCCGACCAATACAGGCAAAAACAGCAGGATCACTGTCTACAGAGGCCGCAGTGCCTGCGCTGTTCACCGATAATCACTATGCCTATATCGTCGGTGGGCCAGACGGTACAGTCCGTCCCAATGACAGCATGACGCGGGCAGGCGTAGCCACCATCTTCTTCCGCCTGCTGAAGGACTCCGTCCGTGATACCAACTTGCTGACCGGCTGCACCTACACTGACGTACCGGACGGTCACTGGGCCAACACCGCCATCTCCACCATGACGGGACTGGACATCGTCCGGGGCTATGACGCCGCAGCCTTCGGTCCCGGAGATCCCATTACCCGAGCCCAATTTGCCGCCATCTGCGCTCGGTTCGACACCGGCAAGAGCAACGGCAGCCGCACCTTCTCCGACATCAAGGGTCATTGGGCCAAGGCGTATATCGAGCGGGCGGCAGAGTTAGGCTGGATCAGCGGCTTCCAGGACGGCACCTTCCGCCCTGACGCCTATATCACCCGCGCCCAGGCCGTGACCATGATCAACCGGATGCTGAACCGGCTCCCGGAGGACCCCAGCGATCTGCTGCCCGGCATGAACGTCTGGCCGGATTGCGGACCCGGCGATTGGTTCTATCTGGCAATTCAGGAGGCCACCAACTCCCACGACTTCAAGCGCAAGGCCGGCAGCTACGAGACCTGGACCAGACTGACCAAGGATCTCGACTGGACCCGGTATGAAAATTGATATTTTGTGAAACTTTTTTGAAAAACGACCGTCTATATCAATGTAGACGGTCGTTTTCATTTTTTCAGATGGAGGTACTTCTTATGAAACGGATCTTCGCTCTTCTCCTTGCCGCGGTCAGCCTGATTTCCCTGACCGCCTGCGCGCAGCCCGAGGCCAAAACCGTCAGCAAATACCAGCTGGCCGCCCCACAGTATCCCCAAATGGCGCAGTACCCGGACGAAACCAAGTTCAGCAGACCCAACGGAGACTTTGACAGTGACGGTTTCAATCAGGTTTATGACGCATGGCAGGCAGACCGCAGAAAGCAGACGGATCAGCCGGAGGGCTATACGGACGTGCTGGACGGCTACCTCCGCGCCGTCATCCCACAGCTTCTCACCGGCGGCAGCGGAGAGAACAAGGTCTGCTCCCCCATCAATCTCTACATGGCCCTCGCCATGCTGGCGGAGGTGACGGACGGCGAAAGCCGGGAGCAGATCCTCACCCTGCTGGGCAGCGACGATGTGGACGCCCTCCGCGCCGAGGCCGCCGCTGTCTGGAACGCCAACTACTGCGACGACGGCGCGGTGACCAGTATTCTGGCCAACTCCCTGTGGCTCAATGATAAAATCAGCTTCAAGCAGGAAGCCATGGACGCGCTGGCAAAGCATTATTACGCCTCGTCCTTCCGGGGTGAAATGGGCTCCGCCGCCTTTGACAAGGCGCTTCAGGACTGGATCGACCAGCAGACCGGCGGACTTCTGAAAGAGCAGGCCTCCGGCCTGACAATGGACAAGGAAACGATCCTCGCCCTTGCGTCCACCATCTATTTCCGGGCCAAGTGGAATGGCGAGTTCTCCGAAGCCAACACCGTGCCGGATACCTTCCACGCCGACAGCGGCGATACAACCTGTGACTTCATGCGTCAGCGCGGGACGAACACCTATTACTGGAGCGACCGCTTCTCCGCGGTTTCCAAGCCGCTGGAGGGCAGCGGTGCCATGTGGTTCCTGCTGCCGGACGAGGGCGTTACGCCGGAGGCGCTGCTGGCCGATGAAACGGCTATGGACTTCCTTCTCAGCGGCGGTGAGAGCGTGGAGAGCAAATACCTCATCGTCAACCTCGCTCTGCCGAAGTTCGACATCGCGTCGGATCTGGAGCTGGCCGACAGCCTGAAGGCTCTGGGCATCACGGACGTCTTTGATCCGGCGATCTCGGACTTTTCCCCTATGACCGACGATACGGCGGCTTATCTCTCCCAGGCCAAACACGCCGCCCGGGTGACCGTTGACGAGGAAGGCGTCACCGCCGCGGCCTATACCGTTATGATGATGTGCGGCGAGGCCGCCCCGCCGGAGGAGGAAGTGGACTTTGTTCTGAACCGTCCCTTCGTGTTCGCCATCACCGGAACTGACGGCCTGCCGCTGTTTGTGGGCATCGTCCACCAGCCGCAGCCGTGATTAAGGGCTCTGCTTCGCAGGCGGCAGATGCGAGGGCACTTAACCTTTCCATATCGCGGGGTTTCAGACATGCAAAAGAGTTCAAACGCAAGGGGACGGCATCTGCCGCCCCTTTTTCATGGCCAGAAACACCGTCCTCAAAGTGCTGGCCGCCCTTTGCTTTCACGTTTCGTCCAAGAAACTGAAAACTTTTTGGTCAAAATCACTAGGGCCAATGTCCGTTTCTGACGGACAGCGAAAAAAGCTGTATTTTCTGAAATCAGCTAATTTGTCCGTGCACCAAACACATTTGATTACACCGTATGGTCATTTGGTGAAAAGCCTGCGAAAATCGCAGGAAAAATTTTGTGCGGATTTTCTCTTGCGGGCGGTATTGTATCTGCATAAAATACATCCATCTACAAGAGACGGACGCTTTGAGCGGTCCGGATCTCGCAAGGAGGATGAATTGAATGAAGAAGTTTGTTTCCATCATGCTGGCGCTGGCTATGTCCATGAGTCTGGCGGCCTGCGGCGCTGACAGTTCCAGCGATGCCAGCAGCGACAGCCAGAGCAGTTCTGACGCCGCTTCCGGTGAAAAAGTCGTAAAGATCGGCGTATTTGAGCCTGCTACCGGTGACTCCGGTGCCGGCGGCAAGCAGGAGATGCTGGGTATGCAGTACGCCAACCACATGACCCCCACCGTGGACATCGGCGGCGAGACCTACAAGGTAGAGCTGGTCTATGCCGATAACGGCTCCGATTCCGCCAAGGCTCCTACCGCCGCTTCTGAGCTGGTGAGCAAGGACGTTTCTCTGGTGCTGGGTACTTACGGCTCCAGCTGCGCCATGGCCGGCGGCCCCATCTTCGGTGAAGCGGGTCTGGCCGCCATCGGCGTGACCTGCACCAACCCCGGCGTCACTGCGGGCAATGACTACTATTTCCGCATCTGCTTCCTGGACCCCTTCCAGGGCACCGTTCTGGCCAACTTCGCGCAGGAGAAGTTCTCCGCCAAGAAGGCCTATTGCCTGGGCGAGCTGGGCAACGAGTACGATCAGGGCCTGATCAAGTACTTCACCGACGCCTTTGACGGCGAGGTCATCACCGACTCCTTCCCCACCAACACCTCCGACTTCAGCACTTACCTGTCGAAGGCTGCCTCCTCCGGCGCGGAAGTCATCTTCTGCCCCGTGTCCATCTCCTACTCCACTCAGATCGTGAAGCTGGCCGCTTCCATGGGTCTGGAGATCCCCATTCTGGGCTCCGATACGCTGGACAGCAACATGGTTCTGGAAGCCGCTTCCAGCTCTGACGTGAAGCTGTATGTCTCCACCTTCTATCAGGAGGGCGGCTCTCCCGAATTCGACGAGGGCATCAAGGCCTGGCTGAACGAGGATGCCACCGCCATGACCAACAACGGCGGCAATGACACCATCGCAGCCGTCACCGCCATGGGCTATGATGCCTACTATGTGGCGCTGGAGGCTCTGAAGGCCGCCGGCTCCA
>ERZ833608.1515-NODE-1515-length-14693-cov-217.504167_pt1 | contig 14693 bp, 8 predicted proteins | sample MGYA00519694_ERZ833608 | MGnify/ENA primary metagenome ERZ833608 (study PRJEB31850, sample SAMEA3708742) | human gut metagenome | biome: human gut; feature: human-associated habitat; material: faeces | place: China | collected 2014 ... | reverse complement strand
GCATCGAGCCTTGACTAACAAATGCCGACGCGGGGACGCGTCGCCCCCAGGTTAGTTTGCGTTCGTGGCGCATAACTGTTTTACAATTTATCTGCCTAATTGCAGTTTATTATTTTAATGTACATTTCTGTAGCCTCACGTATTTCGCTGAGGGTGATGAACTCTTCGGCAGTGTGAGAGCGGGCAGAGTCACCTGGACCCATTTTGAATGAGGGGAAGCGCATGAGGGCTTGATCACTTAGCGTGGGCGAACCGAAGGGAGTTCGACCTTCGGCAATGGCGGCTTGTACAATGGGGTGATTGATGTCGATGCGTGAGGAGTGCAAGCGTGTAGAACGAGGCGTGATGTCGCAGTCGGGTAGGTGTTGACGGATAATGCTTAAAAGCTCTTCGTTGGTGTAACATTCGTTGGCGCGCACATCGACTACAAACTGACACGTGTCGGGCACAACATTGTGCTGTGTGCCAGCATTCACCATGGTAACGGACATCTTGACTGGACCTAATAAGTCTGTCTGTTGCTCGAACTGATAGGTGCGGAACCATTCGATGCAAGGTAGGGCCTTATAAATGGCATTCACTCCTTCGTTACGTGCTGCGTGGCCCGAACGGCCGTGCGTAGTGCAGTCGAGAACCATAAGTCCCTTCTCGGCTACGGCAGGTTGCATGCCAGTCGGTTCGCCCACGATAGCTACATCGATGGGAGGCAATAAGGGAAGTACAGACTCTATGCCGTTCTTGCCCGATACTTCCTCTTCGGCTGAGGCCAGAAAGATGAGGTGATAGGGGAGCGTAGCGTCGTCCTTTAAGGCCAAAAATACTTGCATTAGCGTTACCAATCCACCGCCACAGTCGTTGCTGCCGAGCCCATAAAGGCGGTCGTTCTCAATGGCAGGCGTGAAAGGGTCGTGCACCCATGAAGCAGCAGGCTTTACCGTGTCAATGTGTGCATTGAGCAGTAGGGTAGGGTGGTTGCCTTTTGGCACTGGTTGTTCGCACCACACGTTGTTGTGGTGACGCTTGGGGTGTGCGCCTTGTGCTGTAAGGTAGTTGAATATAAAGTCGGCTGCGGCCTCCTCATCACGACTAATAGAGGGAATACGTATCAACGCTTTCAAAACGTCAATAGCATTGTGCGTTAGCGTTTCAGTCGATATCATAAGCAAGAAGATTAACGGAAAAGATTAACGGATAGATTAAAGAAGAGATGAACGGACGATGAATGAGACATTAATGCTTAAAGCCAAACGTAATGTGAAGATATTAGGGTGGTTCTAAAAATTCTGTTTTTAGCGTTCTGCTATTCTGAAATGTGATTTGTACGCTCTCGAAAGTGTCTTTTTGAAAGTTTGTTCGGTCACATAGCCCGCTATGCTCCCTCACAAACTTTCAAAAATACACTTCCGATAGCGCACAAATCCCTATTTCAGAATTATTAGAACCACCCATTAATGTCTCGTCAGCGTTTTCAAAAAAACGCGAACGTTCGCGTTGGCGAACATTCGCGTTGATGCGTTTAGCGGAGTTGGTGTTTATTTCAGTTTCTCTTCCAACTTTTGCAACATATCCACCGTCATGCGGTCGAGGTCGTATTCAGGTTTCCAATCCCACTCTTGGCGAGCGCAGATGTCGTCGAGGCTGTTAGGCCAAGAGTCAGCGTTGGTTTGCTTCAAGGGGTCAACCTGATATTCCATTTCGAAGTTAGGCTTGTACTTGCGAATGGCAGCGAGTACGCCTTCGGGGTCGAAGCTCATGGCAGCGATGTTGAAGGCGTTGCGGTGGATAAGGCGAGAAGGGTCAGCCTCCATCAATTCTACGGCAGCGCGAAGAGCATCAGGCATGTACATCATGTCCATGTAAGTGCCCTTAGCAATTGGACAAATGAACTTTTCACCACGAACGGCAGAGTAGTAAATGTCACAAGCGTAGTCGGTAGTGCCACCGCCAGGGAGTGTAACGTATGAGATCAATCCTGGGAAACGTACGGCACGAGTGTCGACACCATACTTGCGGTAGTAGTAGTCAGAGAGTAATTCGGTAGTAACCTTTGATACGCCATAGATAGTACGTGGACGCTGAATCGTGTCTTGAGGTACATGGTCGGGAGGCGTCTCAGGACCAAACGAACCGATAGAGCTGGGGGTGAATACAGAGCATCCGTGTTCACGAGCTACTTCGAGCACGTTCCAAAGTCCGTCAATACCAATCTTCCATGCCAGCTGCGGACGGCCTTCAGCCACTACGCTCAACAAGGCGGCAAGGTTGTAGATAGCGTCAACCTTATGCTTCAATACCACTTCAGCGATTTGTTCACCGTTGGTAACATCGCAAATCTCGGCGGGACCACTCTCAGCCAATGCTCCTTGAGGGGCAGCGCTGGGAATGTAACCACAAACTACGTGATCGTTGCCGTAAATGCCGCGCAACTTCATGGTAAGCTCAGAACCAATCTGTCCTGTAGCACCAATCACCAAAATATTCTTCATCGTGTGTATGAAAAGAGGTTTGTACGTGCTTTCTTTTAGTTGACGAGTTAACAAGTTGACGAGTTAACAAGTTGACGAGTTAACGGGGTGACGAGTTAACAAGTTAACGAGTTAACAAGCAAGTTAGTCCTTATATATATAGTATATAAAGGGCGCAAAGAAGTTGGCACGTATTTGTTAGATGTTTCGTTTGATACATTTATTGACAGGCTACGAAAGTTCTTGTTTAGCGCAGTCGTCAAAATGCGTTGCAAAGGTGCAATCTTTTTTTGATATTTATAACTTGTACACTGTTATTTTTAAAAAAAAATCTGTTCCTTTGCATTGTCCTAATTTTTAGACAAGTAACCTTATTATAAATCATACACACAATGTACGGTAAATTTCAAGAACATCTTCAGCAAGAGCTGAATAATATTAAAGAAGCAGGCCTCTATAAGGAGGAACGTTTGATTGAAGGCCCTCAGCAGGCTGCTATTCAAGTAAAGGGCAAAGAAGTGTTGAACTTCTGCGCTAACAACTACTTGGGCCTTTCAAATAATCCTCGCTTGATTCAAGCTGCAAAGGACATGATGGACCGTCGCGGCTATGGTATGTCAAGCGTTCGCTTTATCTGCGGTACGCAAGATGTACACAAGGAATTGGAGCAGGCCATTTCTAAATTCTTCAAGACTGAGGATACTATTTTATATGCTGCTTGCTTCGATGCGAATGGTGGTGTATTTGAGCCTCTTTTGACTGCTGACGATGCAATCATTTCTGATGCTTTGAATCACGCTTCAATCATTGACGGTGTACGTCTCTGCAAGGCAAAGCGTTATCGTTATGCGAATGCTGATATGGAGGACCTCGAACGTCAACTTCAGGCAGCCCAAGAGCAACGCTTCCGCATCATCGTAACTGACGGTGTATTCTCAATGGACGGCAATGTAGCTCCGATTGACAAGATTTGCGACTTAGCTGAGAAGTACGATGCCCTCGTTATGGTAGACGAAAGCCACTCAGCAGGCGTTGTAGGTCCTACGGGTCGTGGTGTGAGTGAGTTCTTCAATACTTATGGTCGTGTCGATATCTACACTGGCACACTTGGTAAGGCCTTTGGTGGCGCTATGGGTGGTTTCACTACCGGTCGTAAGGAGATTATCGACATGTTGCGTCAGCGCTCACGTCCTTACCTCTTCTCTAACTCAGTAGCTCCTGCTATTGTAGGTGCCGCGCTCGAAACGTTTAAGATGCTCGATGAGAGCAATGCTATTCACGACAAGTTGGTTGAGAACGTTAACTACTTCCGCGACAAGATGATGGCTGCAGGTTTCGATATCAAACCTACTCAGAGTGCCATTTGCGCTGTCATGCTCTACGACGCTAAGTTGTCACAAGTCTACGCTGCCAAGTTGCAAGAAGAAGGCATTTACGTAACAGGCTTCTATTATCCCGTAGTGCCGAAGGATCAAGCTCGTATTCGTGTACAGATCTCAGCTGGTCACGAGCGTGAACACCTCGACAAGTGTATTGCAGCTTTCATTAAGGTAGGTAAGGAATTAGGCGTGTTGAAGTAATTTTCTAATTCTCAACACACATATGGGTGGTTCTAATAATTCTGATTTTTAGAACCACCCATATATATATATAATGCGTGCTTTATTGTTCTGTATGAGCAATAAGGCACGCTTTTTTTGAGGGATTAGAGACGTTAAACTGCGATTAGAAAGTATCTTTTCTCCCCCCTCACACACACACTAATCTTTCTTTTTATTGTCACTTCTTTCCCGAAAAGTAGCTAATATCGCCAGTATTTAATATTTCTTAACCTTACAGGGGGGGATTTTAAGGAACTTATTAATTTTGCAGACAAATTAAGGCTGAAAGGCCACTTGACGATTAAATTTTGAGGTGTAAAGCGAATGGTTACATACATACGCATTCAACTAAAATTTAAACGCAACACAAAATATACGCGTATTGCACATCATCACGCAACACCTCAAGTGGGTCAAAACATTTGGTAAATCTTTTGCTCTACGCCATGTATCGGTAGACGTACCTTTGGCGTAAGCTTACTTCTACTTTACGTTTTCTTCTACTCAAACCGTTGGGAAGTCAAGACACCGATATTAAGAAAGTACTTCCTACACATGTTTGGTTTTTTCATCTTGAATTTATTGCTCAATTAAACGAGTTTAGGCGCGTTGTAAGAATTTGAAGCGTGCGCTTTGAGTTCAGCCCCATTGTACCCTTTTTCGAGAGTCGTTGACGGGGGAGGCGTAACTCGTACAATTGTATATATGTATTGAACCAATCAAGCGCATACATGAAACTCTTTTTTACCATTGCGCTCAGTCTCATTAGTTCTTTGCTACTACTCACGGCGTGCGTATATGACGACCTGCCTGCATGTCCAGCCTTGACGCTCCACGTAGGCATAAAAGACTATAACTACTCCAATGCTGCCGTATTCGCTACCGAGTCGTTGCGACCAACCAATGGCCCTTTGTCAACGTATGTTAGCACCCTTTCGTGGTGCGTGACCAATGCCGAAACGGGACAAGTCGTGGCCGAGCGAGCTGCTTATCTTGCTCCCACCGACCGCCAACGCGACGACATTTCCCTGCCCGACACGTTACCCTTTGGTCGTTATGTGGTGAGTGTGTGGGGGGGGATGCCCGAAGGATTAGAATTTCCTGAACTGACCAATCTTGACGATCCTGCGGAAGATCCCTACTTGGTACACGACACTTTGACCTATGATGCACGTCATGCCGACCACACTTTGCTCTTGCAACGTATAAAAAGCAAACTCGACATCAGTATAGAAGGACTTCCCGAAGCATGGGAAGCCACGTCGTCGCAGAAGAAGGAGACGGGACTCTATGAAGAGTGTGACAAAAGTTTTGCATACGACGGCGAGATGAAAACAGGCAACCGTAGCCGTTTCTCGTCACACACGGGTGTAACCACTTATACCGTATTGCCACCCAGTGTGGCGAAGGACAAGACAACGGTCACTATACGCATTTATGACAAACAAGGCAATGAAATTCCGCAACTCACACCGCGTCCCGTCATTACCACACTCTATCGTAACACAATTACCGCCTTGCGCTACGTCTACGTTGTCGAAAAACAAGATTACGACATCTACGTGCGCATCAATGATGATTGGGAGGTGATTAATAATATGGTGATTGAGTAGCACTCTATAATAGGGGCGTGTAAAACGGACAATCACAAATAGTCACTTTAAAGATTATCATACTTAGGCCCCCCAGTTCTACGTTTTAAGGTTATAAGGTTAGTTTAGTTGATGATTAACGTGGTGTAACTTTATAATCTCATAACCTCAAAACTGGAAACCGAATTATAAGAAACAAACTAACATAAATAATAACCTTGGGCAAACCTGAAGAGCAATGACCTTGGCTCAAAAAAAGTGCTTGTGTAATCCCTTTCTGTCGGGTTTACTCCTCACGCTTACCCTTTAAACACGTAGCATTATGAAAAAGTTTTTCATGAGTGTTGCTGCCTTGGCAGGTATGATGTCATTGGCAGCTTGTAGCAGTGACGATATAGTATCTCCTGCCGACAACGACGTACAGACGATTCAGATTGCTGTAGCCAGCACAGGTGACAAGGCAACGCGTGGTCGTGATCTGAATAGCGAAGAGCCTGATCAGAAAATTGAAAGCGTAACCGTAGTTATTCGCAATAAGGCAACGAACGCAGTAGTTTATAAAGGGGACATTCCAAAATGGAACACCGTGTCAAGCACTTATACGGACAATGGCCACGGCCGTAAGTACACGCTGAAACTTGAAGGTGCTGATCGTTTGAATGCAGGTGAATACACCATCACTGCCGTAGGTTACACCGCAGCAGACTTCAAGGACAACACCAACACCATTGAGAGTGCAACGATGGGTAAAGTAGTACCTGGCAATTTCACCGCCGAAGTGCCTGACGACAAGGCAGCTCAAGAGGCATTTGCAGGTGAATCAAGCATTAATTTGCTTGAAAACCACGCAGCTATTAACACAAGCGTAACGCTTCACCGTCAAGTAGCAGGTTACTATGGTTACTTCACTTCTATTCCAGTTAAGGTAGATAACAAGGATGTTACCAATGTACGTTTGGTAGCACGTAGCAAGAATATGAAGTTGACTTATGGCAACTTCAACTCAAACTTTACTACGACGAACAGCGACATCATGTACGTAGTCAATGGTTCAGAGCCCGCAACTATTAAGGACGCAAAGTTCAAAGGTAGTGCAGACAACGATGCCTATACCGTTTACAATATCAAGGTAACCGAGTGGTTTACTAAAGGCGATACGAACAAGGATGGTATCCTTGATGAGAAGGATACTAATTGGACCAATCCATTGGAACCTAATGGCTACAAGACTTATCAACCGGGTACTATTTTCGCTGGTGGATTCGCCGTACCTTTCGCCGCTACTGATGCTGCTACCCTCGAGTTGCAGTTGCTCGATGCAAGTGGCGAAATTCTTAAGTCATGGACGGTAGAAATGGCTACTGCCCAACCTACTGGTAAAGGCGTAGATGGAGTAGCATTAACCGTACCCGAAACAACACAAAACTTCAGCTTCTTCCGTAACCATATGTACACCCTCGGTAAGAAGGTGGACAATACGGACAAGCCAGGTACTACTACTCCTGACCAACCCGAGCCACTTGATAAGTCACAAAGCATGATCCTCCGTGTGAACGATAACTGGGAGGTAATCAACCGCATGACAATTGGTGACTAATCGCGAACTCTTTTAACTTGGGGAGAAATGACATTATACTTGTTCAGTTATTATTATTGAGTTCATAATCCTCAAGTACAATATAAAAGGCTGTGCCGTGCACAAACACTCACTTTTGTGGCACAGCACAGCCTTTTTTGCTTTTTTAGATAGCGTATCAAACGCTACGAATGACATATAAACAATCTTATGCTGAAGCATTTGCTTTTTGCAGTTAGTATGTGTTGCCTTGTATTGTTGATGGGGTGTGCGGAAGAAAGCGCCCCCGTGATAGATTGTGCACCACAACTAACCCTTCGTTTTGAAACTACTGCTGTACAGCATGGCATGCGCACCACATTGCTCTCATCGGACAATGTGCAACACGTCAGCTATGTGCAGCTCTATATATTTAAAGGAATATCGGCCGATGCGCCTTGCATCGTAAGCCGCAACGTACGGTGGACGCAGCCCGTAGGAGCTACGGCCGAACAGGCCTATGCCTTGCCGCTTAGTGAATTTAGTCCTGACGGATCAACTACTTACACCTTCTTGGCTGTAGGTTTAGATGACGACCCTACTCATACGACCGAGGGCGCAGCCTATGCTTACGGCCTACCCGATGCCGTTACTATAGGCACGACTTTAGGCAATGCCGTGGCGCAGTTAGCTATGGAACGGACGGCCACTGACTTATCACATGCCGAACTCTTTGCTGGAACGGCCACCTTACAAGTTGATCCTACGAGCAATAATGCCGTGACAATCGAACTCTATCGACGCGTGGTGGGCGTACAAGTGTACGTCACCGACATTCCCACCGACGTGACCGACCTCCAACTCCACCTCTATTCCAATCAACACACGGACGTTCCTCTCGTAAAGCAGCCTAACACCTCGGACGGCATTTATGCCGACCACGGCACACAGTTCTTGCCCAACTCTACCTGCCTGCTCGACCTCCCCGTCACAGATGCGACCCTAAAAGGCGCAACTCTATCGGGCACACACTTGACCAAACAAGTGGGCAGCGTATTGTCCGCTTGCTACTTACTGCCGATTGAGGCTCCGACTGCGACCGATAGTCACACCTTACAACTCAAGGCCTATAAGGGAACGACTTTGTATAAGACCTATAACGTGGCTTTGGGTACGGCGAAGGCGCGCAGTTATGTCTATCCGCTTCGCGCAAATTGCTTCTATACGATTGGGGTACTCAATAAACAGGAGAACGAACCCGTAAGTTTGGGTGAGGCCGAAAGCGATATAGTGATAGAGGTTGAACCTAATTTTGAGAAAGACCATGAGTATGAGATTTTTTAATGTGCAAATGTGCGAATGTGCGAATGTGCGAATGGTCGCCTTGGGTTAATGTGCAAATGTGCGAATGGTTGCCTTCTTTTGTTGTGATTATAAACTATGATTAGAAAATTATGAAACTTCGTACCATTATATATCTATTGTCCTGCCTGTTATGGACGGCCTGTTCGGACGATGAACTACAGCCAGCGACTGCTGATGAGGCAACGACAGTACCTATCACCTTGACTTTGGGACAACGTGCGACTCGTTCTGCACCACCGGGGAGTACCGACCCGATGAATCCCACTGTAGATGGTGAAGCAGAGACGGAACAAACCAACACGGTACGCATAATAGCCTTTCGTTGTAAAGAGACACAAGAAGATGTGTCCTACTATAACAGTGACGACGACTATGCTGACTCCGACTTTGTCTATGATCCTACTAACGATCAAACCGTCACGTGCAGTCGTGCCACCACTTCGGCGCATCGACTCACGGCCCATGGTCAGCTGAAGAAAATGAAAGGTTATGCCTATCGGGTCGTAGCCTTAGCCTATAGTTTGACGCGCAGCCTCCCCTTTTCCAATCATCTGTTAGCCGATGTGGGCGAAGAAAACCTGTTTACGCTTAACCTCGCAGCTCATACTACATTAGATCAATTTGAAGCAGACCTTACGCACGTGGGCCATGACTCTTGGACAGAGTTCCGAAATGGAACAGACAAATTTTACACACACAACACCCGTTCCTTGAGCGATCAGTTGTGTTACGCTCCTCAATTGTTTTATGGCCAATGTACCTCCGTTAATGGAAATAAAGTGATACATTTTCACGAAAAGAATGCTGCAGATAGCATCAGTTCTACCTACCCCTTGTCAGGTGTGCTTTATCGGGGTATGGCAAAGGTGCAACTTACGCTCAAGATTGATAAGCTATACGAAAGAGGTACGTTGCAATGGATAGGACTCTTGGCCAACGAAACGCGTACTTCGGTAAAACTATCAGCCTACGACGACTTTCTTCAGCCTTTCAATCCCATTCACACTACAATGAAAAAAGGCACTTACACCTTGGTAGGCTTTGTCAATACTGGACTCAGCGTGGGCAGCACTGTCACCCTTACCGCTTGGCTCTTGCCAACCGCCACAAAATTGGCCATTCGCACGTTTATACGCGATGGTCTTTTATTACGTTCTGCCTACAATTATCCCATCGAAGTGAGCGAACTATCATCGGCCGAGACGGGTACAGGCATTATCTCGCCCGACGTGGTAGACAATACGTTCTATTTGCGTCGCAATCAACGCTACCAGTTTAAGGGTAACCTCTCCACACTCACCTCAAAGACGAAGTTAGAATAGCAATTATAAGTATCATCATGAAACGCATTTGTTTATCTCTTCTCTATATATGTATCCTCCAACTATTGTTCGCCCTTCCCACTCGAGCAGACGATACGCCCACGGCCGACGGACAATTAGACGGTCGTCGTACCATTTGGTACGACCGCGATCCGAATGAAAATCAACCCACGGTGATGAATAGGCGCTACTTGACCAATCGACGAGCTTTAGTCGGTCGGGGGTGCTACGTTAACAAGTTGGTAAGTGCTGTCGGTGTAGCCACTTGGGCCGATAGTTTGGGCAACGTGACGAATGAGGACTTGACCGATTATGCCACCTTCCCCGCTGTGCTCAAAGTTGGCGTAACGGTCAATCCGATTGTGAGCGTGCGCGATAAAAACAATTATTATGGCGAGGGCACAGAGGCCGGTTTCTGTATTGTGGCCTCGTCGGGAAGCAGTGTGTTGTCACTCGATGTAGTGAAAGCGATGAGTTTGGTGTTCTATCGCGACGGCAAGTTGGGTAGCACAGTGCCCGTAGAGGAAGGTCAGAATGCTGGAGGTGTGAGTTTGACGCTGATCAAAGTGCCTGGCTCTGACGATGCTTGCATCTGCTTGACGGCTAAAGCAAAGGAGATATTTGACGAAGTCTGTCTGCAACCCTCAGGCGGTGTCAACCTCGACTTGGGTACAGCACTTAAAATAAAGTATGCCTTTGTGGGCAAAGAGAATAATACCTATCTGACTGAAAACGGTGTGAAAAAATATGGCGAGGCTAAGGATACGCCTGCCCCAGGGGCCTATATCAAGAAAGCTTCGGGCGAGAACCCCGTTTTGTTGGGTATTCCCTTCCCTTTAGTAAGCAGTGAAATAAAAAAGTTGGTAGACGATGACTTGACGAATGGTGCTGCACTTACTCCAATCGTAGGCTTGGCCTATATGGGAGGTGTGAAGATACAGACAGCTCCTGGTGGTGAACACGACACGGGACAGGAAGTGTTTCGTGCAGGGTCGGAAGTGGGCTTTAAGTATAAAAACGCGGCAGTATTGAACCTCACTCTCGGTTCGGCTATCAACATAGAGCTTTATAACCGCGACGGCAAGAAGATACAGACCGAAACGCTCTCAGCAGGTGTGCTCGGACTCGGAGTAGCCTCAGGAGGCGACGGCACCGTTTCGATTTTGGCCAAACAAGACTTCTCAGGTGCGCGCATAGCCTTTTATGGCGGACTGAAAGTGGACTTGGGTGGTATGTTGGTTTACTATGGTTTTGTAAAGGAAAAACCCGATGTTGACCACCATTGCGACATTCGTCCTACCCCTGATACGAATGTGTGTGACAAGCAAACCTCCTTCCAACTCTACTCCAATCCTTCGCTATCGGTAAAGTGGACACTCGAACAACAACCTATAGATGCTTCGGCTAAAGTTACCCCTTCTGGCTACGTAACGGGCATGAACAAACCGGGTGAATATACCTTCCGTGCCACCGCAGCCGATGGGTGTTGCGACTTCGTCACGCTATCAGTAGGTACGGGCTTCAATTCCGATAAGACGGAGCACTGCGGAACGGACTTTGTCAATCTGGATGAGGCGGCGCAAGGTACGTATGAATTAATGGACAAGGACATTCCCAATGGAACGGGATCTGTCGTCTCTATATCAGGCCTTAAGAATGGACAGAACATCCTTGATAAGGATTATGGCAATTATGCAACGTACGTGGGCGGTTTAGCTGTGGCCGACAACTTGGCCATAGCTGGTGTGAAACGCACAGACGGCTTGATGTTTGATGGTGATAAAGAAGGGCAGCAAGCCGTGAATGTGGGCTTTGTCGTAGAGAGTGACAACGAGGTGATAGATGCCAAAGTGTTAGAGTTTTTCCAAATACGATGCTACAACGGCGATAAGGAAGTTTATCGCCATGTTATCACCGAGAGCAATGCTGTTGCGGCCGGTATCGGCACCAGTTCAAAGACGCAAAAGGTGCGCTTTAGTATTCGTGTCGAACCGATAGACAAAGATGGCAAAACGATTAAGTTCGATCAAGTCGTACTGTGGAAGTCGGGCCTGTTGGATATAGGACTTTCAAGACTCAGGCTCTATTATGCCTTCCTTGAAGACGTTAACTCCCCTTGTGCTAATGCCTTGAGTTGTGGCGCTGTGGTGTTGAGCGATACGACGGGTACTACAATCAATGCCAATGCTTGTCAAATGGCAGCTGCCGTGCGTGTGGCGGGAGTTGACGACAACTTGAGTTGCTTCGTTGACGGTAATCTCCAAACGGCCATGACCATTGTCAGTTCGGCGGACGTAGGAGGCGGTTCCGTTATCGCTGTCAACATGGGGCGCACGCTCGACTTTCGTCATCAGTTGGGCATTGTGGTCGACCAAAAGACCTATGCCTTAGGTGCATCCGTAGGTGGTTGGCTCACCGTTGAAACTTATTACAAGGGCAAAAAGACAGGCGATAAGTTTACTGATTGGAATGTATTAGGTGCCAATGTGGCGGGCTATGGCGAGAAGAGCCTCTTACTCATGCAACCCAAGAATGTGTATGACGAAGTGCGACTCACGATAGCAGGAGTCGTTTCGGCACTTGACATACAAAAGTTCTATGGCATCTTTATTCGTGGCGACATAGACAACGACGGCATACCCGACTGTAAAGACACCGAGTCGTGTAACTCAACGATTAAGGACATACAATTAAATCGCGTCTGTCAAAACGGAAAGCTTACGATAAGCGGTGTTGGCACTTCAGCCACTGACTATCGTATCGTGATGAAGGAACAAGACATTGATGATCGTTTCACCTCAGAAACGAATGGATCGTTTAGTCGCAGCTATACGATGAAGACGGCGGGGCGTTACTCCATGTTGTTCTACGACGCCAGTGGCAAGTTGCTCAATAATGCGCCTTACACCGTTTCGCCCAACGTGACCACGTGGCGACGCAATGCCAATAGCAGCGATTGGAATGAGTGGAACAATTGGACAGAGGGTTCGCCCTATTGCTGTACCGATGTCATTCTCCCTTCGCGAGCTGCGCGTTACCCTGTGTTAGAGGAATCTATCACGGCCGACAACGTAGACGAATACTGTTGTAATAACATTCATTTTGCCCCTGAGGCAGGTGTGGCAGGTACGTCCTTGCTCAATTATCACCAAGCGTGGATAGAACACTCGTTTGTGCCCAATCGTTATTATTTGCTCTCTGCTACGCTGCAGAATACTTACTCGGGTGATTACTTCGTGCCACGTAGCATGAAGGGCGTACATACGGCCGATTACTTTACCGAATTGAATGACGAGACGTCACCACAGAATCGTTTCAATCCGATCGTCTATCAGCGCCTTTGGGATAAAACAGCCGTAGGACGCTTGGCCGATGGGATAATTACCGACATCAGCGTCGATGAGGCACATTGGAGTCACCACTTCAATCACTTGGCGCACAACTACACGCTGGGCGAGGGTTTCTCGCTCTGGGTGGACAACGACTCTTTGTCGGATAATACTGTATTCCGTTTTCGCTTGCCCAAGACGCATACGGCCTATACTTATTACAACGACTTCGACCGTCAACCCATGAATGTGAGCGAAACAGGCTTGGTGCGCGACCATGTAGGACGCTTCATTTACGAACCACAAGACGCTGCGCCCCTTACCACTACATATACGGGCTATATCAATGGTGTGGAACAAACGCAGCAGCGCAGTGTCTACGCACATGCCGTGACAAGCGATGCGCCTTTGAGCATTCACCTTACGGCCACCGATGCGACCCCATTCTTCTTAGTGGGCAATCCTTTCCAAAGTTACCTCGACGTGTCGGCCTTCTTAGCCGCCAACCCAGCGGTGAAAACCGTTAAGACGTATGACGGCAATACGATCAACACGGCCGTAAAGGCTGACGGAGAGTTGATAACGTGTGGTGCAGCCAGCACGATCGCCCCTGCAGAAGCCTTCTTTGTAGAACTATCGACAGCTGCCACCGATTGCACTTTACAGTTCGCTCCCCAGATGTTTTCGGGCAATGCCTCTACCGCTACGACTACGCGAAGCAAGGTGCGTGGCTTGCGTTTAACAGCCATTGCTCCCAATGGTGTGAAAGCTTCGACCTTATTGCTTGAAGATTCTCCTCAGAGCAATATAACCTCTTCCACCTTGTTTGATGCTGAGGCCAAGCCCCAACTATCATTATTTAGTATAGATGAGACGCTGCAGCCCTTCGACGTGGCTCAAGTGTCAACAAAGACGGAGCGTATTCCTTTAGGCATATATGCTGCTGATTGCGACTCTTTAACCCTTGAGGCTGAGAGCATAGGTGGTGTGCAACTATCAGACTATCAACTGATAGATACAAAAGTAAATGTGCAGCAGCCTCTGCAGTGTACGCAGCCTTTGTCCTTCAAAGGCTCCTCTGTTGTACTCAATCGTTTTGTATTGCAACGAACGCCATCGGTAGTGAATAGCATAGTTGCGCCTACAAACGAGACGAAAACCTCCTCTCTCCAACTCTCTGTATCGCATCGTGTGCTTTCTCTCTCACTTCCTGAAGTATCAGATCAGCGCATTCAGCAAGTCACACTTTACGATGTCACAGGCCGTCTGTTGTCGACGGCTCGGTATGATTGCGTTCACGCGCTCACCATGCCTTGTCCCGCAGGACTTCTCATTCTCCGTGTTACACTATCAAATGGACAAGACCAAACCCTCCGCCTTTGGGTAGAGTGAGAAAAATAAACTGCAATTGGGGCCTCACCCCCTAGCCCCCTCTCCTTGAGGAGAGGGGGCTAGGGGGTGAGG
>ERZ833608.1513-NODE-1513-length-14714-cov-6.351525_pt1 | contig 14714 bp, 11 predicted proteins | sample MGYA00519694_ERZ833608 | MGnify/ENA primary metagenome ERZ833608 (study PRJEB31850, sample SAMEA3708742) | human gut metagenome | biome: human gut; feature: human-associated habitat; material: faeces | place: China | collected 2014 ... | reverse complement strand
ACAGTCATTGCCAAGCGCGAGGAGCGCTTTGGCTTTAGCCAGGATGCCGCGGACAGGATTATCGATCAACTGCCGGAGCTGCTGGAGCTTTCTTAAGGGGTCTGTAGGAGGCTCTTTAAGGGTCCGTGGGCAAAAAATGCCAAATATGAGTACTGTAACTATTTTAGTAACAGCAAAATCAAGCCTTTGAGGCCCTAGCTGAGTGCCTGGGAGCGATAAAAGCCTGTTTTAAACGGCTTTAGCTATGCTAAAACGCCTAGATAATGAACTGCTGTACATTATCTAGGCGTTCATTTGTCGCAAAATAATGCTACTAGCATTGCAACAGTACTCATATTTGGTGTTTTTTGCCCACCGGGGTCAGCGGAAGTCAAATATGAAGCGCGAATTTTCCAAAACGATCGATTCGGCGCTCTCCACGACGCAGTTTTTAAGTTCGGCGATGTGCAGGGAGGCACTTTTTAGCGATGTGATGAGCTGTCGCGCGCTTGCATCTGCTTGCGGTTCGGCTGGAGCATCGGTTTCGAGCAGCAGACGGTCGAGTGGGATCTGTCGGGCGTATTCACGACCGCGCTTGGTAGCGAGCATCCGCTCGTTCACGGAAAAATAGCAGCCTGCGTTTCGCGCGCGGACGAACTCGTTCGAGGTGCCGCTAAACCAGTGGAAGATGATAGCCGGGGAGTCGGGGTTTGGGATGAGTAATCCGTGCGATTCGAGGACGTCCAGTACGGTTTCTGCCGAACGAACGGCGTGAATTGATATCACGCGTTCGGCAAGAGGATGCTGCACGAGTGCCTTGCAGAGCTGGTCAAATGCCTGTATTTGTAGCGGCTCGCTTCCGGCAAAACGAGCGGAAAAGTCGAGTCCGACTTCGCCGATATAGCGCTCTTGGGCGGAAATTTGACAGAGCAGGTCAATTTCTGTGTTGCCGCATCGCCCGTCGGCGAGCCACCAGGGATGGAGCCCAACGCCGGCGATGATGCTCGGGTGGCGACGGGCGCGCTCGTTTGCTGCCGCGAAGTCGCGTGGGTCGACCCCGCAGTCAAAGAGCCCCAGACCCAACGCCGCCGACTCACTGGCTGCAGCATCGGGGCTGAGCATCAAATCAAGATGACAATGCGTGTCAAAGAATCGCGGTTCCATCGCAGGGCATCCTGTTAGTCCAGGCGCTGGCCATCGGAGCGTACGCGTTCGGTGCCGCGCCCACTGATCTGGCGGATAACCTCGCCGGCAATCATCTGACCCATGATGGGCGGCATAAAGCTGGCGGTACCCAACTCGGTACGCTCGTGGATGTTGGACGGGTCGCGGGGTTGGGTCTTAACCGATTCCTCGCAGCTAAACAGCACGTGCAGGCTTTTGATACCGCGCTTCTTACATTCTTTGCGCATAATGCGGCTCATGGGGTCACGTACCGTATCGAAAATGTCGGCAAAGCGGAGGCACTCGGGATGGAGTTTGTTGGCCCCGCCCATGGAGCTAACCAAACGAATGTCGTGGTCCTGAGCATATTTGGCAATGGTGAGCTTGGCCGAGATGGTGTCGATGGCGTCGACGACGTAGTCGAGCTTGCCACCCGTCTGCTCAAAAACGCTCGCAAAGAACTCGTCGATGTTGTCGCTCAGCAGGTATTCGGTACGCTTGATGACGGTAGCGGCTGGATTGATGTCGTGGATCATGGCTTCCATAACATCGATCTTGCGCTTGCCGATGGTGCTGTGAAAGGCGATGGCCTGGCGATTGATATTGCTGGTCGCGATGATGTCCTTGTCCAGAATGACGAAATGACCGATGCCGCCGCGGGCGAGTGCCTCGCAGCAATTGGAGCCCACGCCACCGCAGCCGAGCACCAGCACTGTGGAGTTGGCAAGCTTATCGAGTGCCTCGCGGCCCATGATGATCTCGAGCTTGGTGTCGCGTGTTTCGTTGGGAGTTGCGGCTGCGGTTTCGGTCATAGACATCCTCCGATGGGGAAGCGAATCGTGTTTTAGCTATCGCCATTATAGGTAATCGCCCATAGGTTGCGATGGCGCTTACTTTGATGTGGTTTGAAGCATTTCGATTAGATAGTTAGACAAACATCTAAATATCCAGTATAGTGTGCGCGTCATGAGGGGTGCTGAGAGGAGGTCTTATGCCGGGAGAGGGTTTTAAGGCGCTGGCCGATCCTACGCGGCGGCGCATTTTGGAACTGCTGCGCGAGGGCAATTGCACGGCGGGGGAGCTTGCCGAGCATTTCGATATCAGTAAGCCGTCGCTGAGCCATCACTTGGCGACGCTCAAAAACGCCGGGTTGGTGACCGACGAGCGCCATGGCCAAAACATCGTATACAGCTTAAACACCACCGTCATGCAGGATTTAATTGGCTGGTTTATGGGTTTTACAAACAATGAAGGTGATAAGGATGAATAACGAAAACAAGGGCATTCACGCCACGGGGGTATCGCCGCGTGTATGGGCCATGCTTGTTGTGGTCTGCGCTATCAATGTTGCTGCGCATCTTTTGGTGATGCCGAGCTTGCCGGCGCAGATTCCCACGCACTGGGGCGCGAACGGCGCCGTCGACGGTTGGGGTCCTAGCTGGATGGCCTCCGCGCTCGGCGTGCTGCCTCTGGCGCTTCTCGCAATGTTCTGCGTGGTGCCGCGCATCGACCCCAAAGGTGAGGCATATCGAACCTCGGGCAAGTTCTACCAGGGCTTCGTAATCGCCTTCACCTTGTTCATGTGCGCCATAAGCTGGCTGGGAGAGCTTACGGTCTGGGGCGTGGTGCCGGCGGTCGGTTCGGTCAACGTGCTGATTTCCGGTGCTGTCGGTTTGCTGTTCATCGGCGTAGGCAACTACTTGCCGCGTGTGAAGCAGAACTATACGCTCGGTATCAAGACGCCCTGGGCGCTTGCCGATCCCGAGAACTGGCGCCGTACGCAGCGCTTTGGCGGTGCCTGCTTTATGGTGCTGGGTGTTGGTTTGATTGTGATGGGCGTGGTGGGTAGCGTGCTTTCGAGCGAAGTCGTCGCCGCGGTGATTGCGGTTCTGGCGTTTGGTTCGGCCGGAGCTGCCTACGTCTATTCGTATCTGCTGTGGCGCAAATCGCAGCGAGCCGTTCGCTAAGGTTGCGGAAAACTAGCGTACGCAGTTCATAGTATGTTCTGGGGGACTTTTCCCAGGTAGTATTAGGGGGCGTGGGCAACCATGCCCCTTTTTCGTTAAGTTTCAAAGCTGGTTTCCTCATTTCGTTTCCGCTAAAGCGAATCAAGAATAGGGAAACAGCAGGTAGAAAGGATAGAACAGGCATATGGCAGAGTTTATCTACCAGATGTATCAGGCTCGCAAGGCCCATGGCGACAAGGTAATCCTTGACGACGTGACCCTGAGCTTCTACCCCGGTGCCAAGATCGGCGTCGTGGGCCCCAACGGTATGGGCAAGTCGACCCTGCTCAAGATCATGGCCGGCATCGAGGAGGTTTCCAACGGCGATGCCAGGCTCACCCCCGGCTACACCGTGGGTATCCTGCAGCAGGAGCCGCCACTTGACGACGACAAGACCGTCATCGAGAACGTGCGCATGGCGTTTGGCGATATGATCGCCAAGGTCGATCGCTTCAATAAGATCGGCGAGGAGATGTGCGACCCGGATTGCGACATGGACGCCCTCATGGCCGAGATGGGCAAGCTTCAGGACGAGATCGACGCCGCCGACGGCTGGGATATCGATTCCAAGCTCGGCCAGGCCATGGACGCCCTGCAGCTGCCCGATTCCGACATGCCGGTTAACGTGCTTTCCGGCGGCGAGCGTCGTCGCGTAGCCCTGTGCAAGCTGCTGCTCGAGGCTCCCGACCTGCTGCTGCTCGACGAGCCCACGAACCACCTGGATGCCGAGTCGATCCTGTGGCTCGAGCACTTCCTGCACAACTACCAGGGCGCGGTGCTTGCCGTCACGCACGATCGCTACTTCCTGGATAACGTTGCCGAGTGGATTTGCGAGGTCGACCGCGGTCACCTTTATCCCTACAAGGGCAACTACTCCACGTATCTGGAGACCAAGGCCGCGCGTATCGAGGCACAGGGCAACCGCGATGCCAAGCTCGCCAAGCGCATGGAGGCCGAGCTCGAGTGGGTGCGCAGCTCGCCCAAGGCTCGCCAGGCAAAGAACAAGGCCCGTCTGGCTCGCTACGAGGAGATGGAGGCCGAGGCCCGCGCAAGCCAGAAGCTCGACTGGACCGACATCCGCATCCCTGTGGGCCCGCGTCTGGGCAACAAGGTGCTCGAGGCCCATCATCTGCACAAGGAGTTCGATGGCCGCGTGCTCATCGATGACCTTTCGTTCACCCTGCCGCGCAACGGCATCGTGGGCGTCATCGGCCCCAACGGCGTCGGTAAGACCACGCTGTTCAAGACGATTGTGGGTCTGGAGCCGCTGACTTCGGGCGAGCTCGAGGTGGGCGAGACCGTCAAGATTTCTTACGTCGACCAGAACCGTTCCGGTATCGACCCCGATAAGAACCTATGGGAGGTCGTCTCGGACGGCCTGGACCACATGATGGTCGGCGAGACCGAGGTTCCGAGCCGCGCGTACGTGGCGAGCTTTGGCTTTAAGGGCCAGGACCAGCAGAAGCGCGCTGGCGTACTCTCCGGTGGCGAGCGCAACCGTCTGAACTTGGCGCTTACGCTCAAGCAGGGCGGCAACTTGCTACTCCTCGACGAGCCCACGAACGACCTCGACGTCGAGACGCTGTCCTCGCTCGAAGCGGCGCTGCTCGAGTTCCCGGGCTGCTCGGTGGTCATTAGCCACGACCGTATGTTCCTGGACCGCGTCGCCACGCACATTCTGGCGTGGGAGGGCACCGACGAGAACCCGGGCAACTGGTATTGGTTCGAGGGCAACTTCGAGGCCTATCAGGCCAACCGCATCGAGCGCCTGGGTGAGGACGCAGCCCAGCCGCATCGTATTCACCGCAAGCTCACGCGCGACTAGTCGAGTTCGGATGACCTAACGAAAAAGGGACGATAACCTTGAGGGTTATCGTCCCTTTTTGTTACTTGGTAGAAGGCTCGACTTTATCGATGGTCCAGGCGGCTCCGAGGCCGCCGGTGGTGTTGCGGCGGATGCGTACGGTGACCTCGCGGCGCTCACCGGCCTGCGTGTAGCGCAGGGGGAAGCTCGCTCGGTTGCGTGCAACGTCGATGGTGCCGCGCTCGCGGGCGATCCAGTAGTACTCGCCGACGATACCGAGGGTATCGGCGCCGTAGGGGAGATAGGTCGACAGCTGGTGTAGCAACGGACCGGGGCAGAAGACCTCGGTTGTGAAATCGACGGGGAAGTCCTCGGGGATGGCCGGTGCTGCGGGTGCGGGGGCCGGTACTGCAACAGGGGCCGGAGCCGGTGCCGGTGCGGGAATTTGGTCGCAAGCAGCGGCGGGCACGGATTCGATGACGGGTGCGGGCTCCGGCGTCGCTTCCGGCTTGATCGCGGAATCTGCGGACTTCACGGTGACGGGCGCGTCTGCAGCTGCGGTTTCAGCCTCAACCTGCATCGCGTTCTCATTCTCGACGTTCGACTTTGCCTCGATGGGCGTGGATGCCATGGTGGTGATACCGGCATTGGCGTTTTCGGGGTCATAGACGACCGTAAGCGAGATGGCAGGCTGCGGCGTCTCGGGTTCCGGCGTCTCGGGTTCCGGCGTCGACTCGGTAGCGTCTTGATCGGCGGACTCGTCGGGTTGATCGTCCTCGGCCTCGTCGCCAAAGACATCGCTGTTTTGGAACGCAGGCGTCTCGGGTTGGTTGGCGGCTTCTTCTGTTGTCGACTTGGGAGCCTCGTTGAGCCCCGCAGGGGCTTCCTGCTCTGATATGACTTCGGGATCGGTCGCGGCGGCGATTTCGGTTTCGGCTTCCGCTGTTACCTCAATAGCGACTTCGATCTCTGTCTCGGGCTCGGGTTCCGGTACGGCTTCAACCATAGCTTCGGGCTCGGGATGCTTAACGTGCTTGGGACGCACGGCCTTGAGGTCCTTCTCGCCGCGCTTTTTCTTTTTGTAGGACTGCTTGGCGCCCTTGGCTGCCTTGGGCTTGTCCTCGCCTTTGGCAAGGGCGGTATCCCAGGCCTCGTTGGCGATGACGGTGGCATAAAGGCGGCCGCCCTTAAAGACGGTCAGCTTAATGCAGTCGTCGAGTTCCTCGAGCAACTCGCGCGTGGACTCGAAGCCCAGGTCATAAGCGGCCATGTCGCCGGCGGCGAGCGCCTCCTCGACCTGCGTCATAAACGTTTGCTTACCGCACCCAATCGCGTCGCGCAGCAGGCGATACAGATAGATGTGGTTGCCCAGTGAGAGCGTGGGCCTAACTATTGTCTTGCTCATGGCAAATCTCCTCTTTACACACCAAAGCATCTTACCATCGCACGGGGCGTGCTACCTCGGCGCTCAAGGCAAACGGGCGCGACCGTTGCCGGTTCGCGCCCGTTATACAGGTCGGTTCTCTATGAGAGGCAAACGCGCTTAGTTGCCCGATGTCGTGCCTTGGCTCGAGCTGTCAGATGCCGTGCCGGACACGGTTCCACTCGAGCTGTTGGTGTTGCTGTTGTCGGTAGATCCCGTACTCGATGTATTGCCGTTCGTCTGGTCGCCCGCGCTCGGTTGAGAGCTGTCAGTCGTTTGGCTTGAGTCGGTCGTGCCGGATTGCGTGCCGCTGCTGTTCGTAGAGGAATTGGCACCTTGCGATTGGTTTTGGGTGTTCGATGACGAGTCGGCAGAGGTAGAACTGTCTTGCGTGCCGTCCGTCTGTGCCTGCTGGTCTTGCGAATGGGTGTTGCCATTTGCGTCACTCTCCGTCGTGCGCGACGACAGAATTGGCTCGGGGCGCTCGCCCAGACCCTCGCCGGCGGTGGTGATAAGGATGGCGCCGGCGCAGGCGATGACCGCGACGATGGCGATGGCAATCGAGAAGATGATGACCTTCTTTTGCGTCTGGCTGCGCTCTGCCGCGGCCTTGGCGCGCAGGCTGTTAGGGGCGACGCGGGCCGTGGTCGCGCGTCCCGCAATCTGGCGCATCTCCTGCGTAGTCGCGGCGCCGCCCAGGTGCTCCTCGGCATTAAACTCAACGGGCTCGTAGGCGCCGGCGGGGTAGTCGACGTCGGCGTGCGTGCCCTTGAGGGCTTCGGCGCTGGCAGAGATAAAGTGGCGGTAGACCTGTGAGGACACAACGGTGATGACCGAGCTCACGGCGGCGCCGATCACCGATCCGGCGATACCGATCTTGGAGGCAAGCGCGACGCTCGTGGCGGCAGCTGCGGCGCCGGCGATGATCTGGGGAATGGAAATGTCGTCGAACAGGCCCTTTTTGGGCGCGATGGCCATGGTCTGCCCGATGGAATGGTTTTCGTGAACGCCGTTGTTGAGCGATGCCGGCGTCATGACACGTGTGCGCGGCGCGTCGGTGTACTTGGTTGTCATACGGGGTCCTCCCGGTGTAAATCTGCTTCGTTTCGTGTAGCCATCAGGGTACCCACCAGATGTGAATCGTACGTGACATTTAACAGATACCATCAACTCATCAATAGCTCACCAAGTTGGTGGGATGCGGTTACACCCGGCGGTTGAACTACAATAGGGCTTGCTAATTGTTGTGAATGGCGTCTACGCACGGGAGCATTCTTATGAATCTTCACCTTTCTCAGTCTGATGGCTTTTTGCGTGTGGCGGCGGCGTCGCCGCAGATTCGCGTGGCCGATGTCGAGGGCAATGCCGAGGTTGCGTTAGCGGCTGTTCGCGCGGCTGTCGAGCGCGGCGTTCGTGCTCTGGTGCTGCCCGAGCTCAACTTGTGCGGCTATACCGCGGCCGATCTGTTCCATAACCGCACATTACTGCATGCCTGCGAGGCTGCTTTGGTGCATATCCTCGATGAGACTCGTGAGCTGCCGATTGTCTTTACCATCGGTCTTCCCGTTGCAGTTGCCGAGAATATCTACAACTGCGCCGCCGTGTGCTGCGCGGGCGAGCTTTTGGGTCTTACGGCCAAGAAGTATCTGCCCAACTATGGCGAGTTCTACGAGCGCCGCTGGTTTGCTCCGGCGCCCGCAGATCCTGTGTGGGTCGAGTTTGCCGGTCAGGGTCCGGTTCCGCTGGGTTCGGGGCTTGTCTACCGCTGCTGTGATGAGGGTGCCGAGGATTTGGTGCTGGGCGTCGAGGTCTGTGAGGACCTGTGGGTACCTGCGCCGCCCTCGACCGAGATGGCGCTTGCCGGTGCGACGGTGATTCTCAACCCCTCCGCTTCCGACGAGATCATCGGTAAGGCAGATTACCGCCGCAGCCTTATCTCTAATCAAAGCGCGCGCCTGTACTGCGCCTATGCCTACGCGGATGCGAGCGAGGGCGAGTCCACGACCGACATGGTCTTTGCGGGCGAGAACCTCGTCTACGAAAACGGATCTAAGCTCGCCGCCACGAAGCTCCTCACCTGCGAGATGGCGGTGGCCGATGTCGATCTTGACCGCCTGGTTGCCGAGCGCCGTCGCTCGACGACGTGGGCGCGCGCGGACGATGCGCCGGAGGCCACGACCGTTGAATTTTCGTTTGAGGGCGTGCTGGCAGACGAACCTGTCCTGTACGATGCACTCAGCATCGACCGCGTCTTTCCCCGTGCGCCCTTTGTGCCGGCCGACCATGGCGACCTGGCCGAGCGTTGCGAGACCATCCTCGACCTGCAGACTGCTGGCCTCAAGACCCGCCTTGCCCACACGGGCACCAAGGCTGCGGTCATCGGCCTTTCGGGCGGCTTGGACTCCACGCTGGCACTGCTTGTGACCGTGCGTGCCTTCGATGCACTGGGGCTGCCGCGCACTGGTATCACAGCCGTGTCCATGCCTGGCTTCGGTACGACGCATCGCACCAAGTCGAATGCCGAGTCGCTCGCTCGCGACCTGGGCGTGAGTTTCCGTGAGGTTTCGATCCACGCGGCCGTGGAGCAGCACTTCAAGGACATTGAGCACGATCCGGCCGTTCAAGACGTGACCTACGAGAACAGCCAGGCGCGCGAGCGTACGCAGATTCTGATGGACCTGGCTAACCAGGCTGGCGGCTTTGTCATCGGCACCGGCGACCTGTCGGAGCTGGCGCTCGGCTGGGCTACCTATAACGGCGACCACATGAGCATGTACGCCGTCAACGCGAGCGTGCCCAAGACGCTTGTGCGCCATCTGGTGCGCTATGCGGCTGATGTCTTTGGCGGGCGTATTGCCGAGGTCTTGCTCGACATCCTCGATACGCCGGTGTCCCCCGAGCTTCTGCCGCCCACGGGCGACGGCGAGATTGCACAGAAGACCGAGGATTTGGTGGGACCGTACGAGTTGCACGACTACTTCCTCTACTACCTGCTGCGTTTTGGCTTTGAGCCGGGCAAGATCTACCGCATGGCGCTCAAGAGCTTCGAGGGCGTCTATGACGTCAAGACCGTCCACACGTGGCTGCGTACGTTCTATCGTCGCTTCTTTGCCCAGCAGTTTAAGCGCAGCTGCCTGCCCGATGGTCCCAAGGTGGGCTCGGTGACGCTCAGCCCGCGCGGCGATTGGCGTATGCCGAGTGACGCCAGCTCGCGACTGTGGCTTGCGCAGATCGACGCGCTCAACGCAATTGACTAAGGTTGGCTAAATTGAACCAATACGGGGGTTGCAAGCGTTACACTTTTGCAATCTGATGGCCCGTATCGCGCGGCGCTCTTGTCGGAGCGCCGCGTTTTTCATATCGAAAGGTGGCACCATGCAGACATCGCAGCGTCTCGACCGCTTTGGCGCGGAGGTCTTCGCCTCGCTCAACAACAAGCTTCTCGCGCTGAAGGCTCAGGGCAAGACCATTTACAACATGAGCGTGGGCACGCCCGACTTTAAGCCGTACGACCACGTGGTCGAGGCGCTCACGCAGGCAGCCCAAGATCCCGAGATGTGGAAGTACGCCTTGCGCGACCTGCCCGAACTCAAGCAGGCCGTATGCGATTACTATGAGCGTCGCTTTGGCGTTTCGGGCATTACACCGTCCATGGTACAGTCGTGCAACGGCACGCAGGAGGGCGTTGGCCATTTGGGCCTGGCTCTGCTCGATCCGGGTGACACCATTCTGGTTCCCGATCCGTGCTACCCGGTCTTTGAGGCGGGTGCCAAGATCGCCGATGCCAAGCTCGAGTACTATCCGCTGGTTGCCGAGCATAATTACCTGCCCTATGTGGCAGGCATCGATCCCGAGGTGGCCGATCGTGCCAAGTATATGATCGTGTCGCTGCCTGCCAACCCGGTGGGTTCGGTGGGCACACCCGAGGTCTACGAGGAGATCATTGCCTTCGCCCGCGAGCACGACCTGCTCATCGTCCATGACAACGCATACTCCGACATCGTGTTCGACGGTGAGCCGGGTGGCAGCTTCTTGCAGTATCCCGGTGCGCTCGAGGTGGGCGTGGAGTTCTTCTCGCTCTCCAAGTCGTTTAACGTCACCGGCGCGCGCATCGGCTTTTTGGTCGGCCGCGAGGACGTGGTCTCGGCCTTTGCCAAGCTGCGCGGCCAGATCGACTTCGGTATGTTCTTCCCGATCCAGAAGGCTGCTATCGCCTGCCTGAACGGTCCGCGCGATGAGGTCGAGGCGCAGCGTCTGAAGTACCAGGAGCGCCGCGATGCCCTGTGCGACGGTCTTGAGGGCCTGGGCTGGGAGCGTCCCAACGCGCATGGCTCTATGTTTGTGTGGGCCAAACTTCCCGGTGGTCGCACCGATTCCATGGCGTTTTGCGAGGAGCTTATGGAGAAGGCCGGCGTTGTGGTGACGCCGGGCGCGAGCTTTGGTCCTTCGGGCGAGGGACACGTGCGCATGGCGCTGGTCCTGCCGCCCGATCAGATTGCTTTGGCTGTCGAGGCTATTCGCGAGGCGGGCCTGTATTAGAAAGCTGTTTCGCCTCGTCAATAGCTCGAAACCGATTTCGTGCAGTTATTTTACGAATCCTGCAAACAATTTCGGTAAACGGTCGATTTTTGGCTGCGAATAGGAGCATAATCAAAGTCCCGATTGGATGTATTGGGATTACGGCAAGCCGCTCGGGTCGTTCCCGGGCGGCTTGTTTGTGGAGAGAGATGGGAGTTTCTAATGGTTAACGAGAAGAAGGTCGCTATTGTCGGCTGCGGTTTCGTCGGTTCGTCTTCGGCGTTCGCGCTGATGCAGAGTGGTCTGTTCTCCGAGATGGTCCTCATCGACGTGGACAAGAACCGTGCCGAGGGTGAGGCCCTGGATATCGCGCACGGCATGACGTTTGCCGAGCCGATGAAGATCTACGCCGGCGATTATTCCGATGTCGCCGACGCTGCCATGATCGTCGTCACCGCTGGCGCCGCCCAGAAGCCCGGTGAGACCCGCCTGGACCTGGTCAACAAGAACGTCAGCATCTTTAAGTCCATTATTCCCGAGATTAAGAAGTCTGGCTTCGACGGCATTCTGCTCATCGTTTCCAACCCGGTCGACGTTCTGACCTATGCCGCCATCAAGATGTCCGGCCTGCCCGAGGGCCATGTCATCGGCTCCGGTACCGTGCTCGACACCGGCCGTCTGCAGCAGATGCTTGGTGCCCACGTTGAGGTCGACCCGCGCGATGTCCAGGCCTATGTTATGGGCGAGCACGGCGACTCCGAGTTCGTCGCTTGGTCCAGCGCCCAGGTTGCCGGCGTTCCGCTGAACACCTTCTGCGAGCTTCACGGTCATCTGGAGCATGAGGCTGCCGAGAAGCGCATCGCCGAGGACGTCAAGAACTCCGCCTACACCATCATCGAGAAGAAGCACGCGACCTACTACGGCGTCGCCATGGCCGTCAAGCGCATCTGCACTGCCGTCATGCGTGACGAGCAGACCGTTCTGCCCGTCTCCTCGCTCATGGTGGGCGAGTATGGCCTGTCCGATCTTGCCATCTCCATGCCGACCGTCGTTGGCCGCGACGGCGTTGTCTGCCGCGTCCCCGTGCCGCTGAACGATGACGAGCAGCATGAGCTTACCGCCTCCGCCAAGGCCCTCAAGGACATCATCGACAGCGTCGATTTCTCCTGCTAAATCAAGCTCTTTTGGGCAACAGGCTACAATGAAAGGCGTCCGGGTCCACACGGCCCGGGCGCCTTTTTGGTGCAAAGTAACCTGACCCCAATGCACCATAGTTGATGGGAGGGCCATGTCGGATTCGCCTAATTTTTTGACCTATGCCCAGACGGCGTTTGATCCGTTTGAGGAGCGGCCGTTCTGCGCGGTGGATAGCCTGGTCTTTGCGTGGTTGTCCTATTTGCGTTTGCCGGGTGATATGGCGGAGCTGACGAACTGGCAGGGCCTAGACGCACGCGAGCTGTTGCGTGCCGAGTGCTACCGGGACATGATTGACGACTTGTGGGACCCAGAGGGGAGCAGGACCTTGCTGGAGGCCGTGGCAGCAAGCCCTCGCTACCGTGGCGTGCACGTTTGCGGCTATCGTACCGTGAGCGATGTGGTGGCGACAGAGCAGTTTGCGGCCATGGCGTTCCGGTTTCCGGCGGGGTTTAGCTATCTTTCCTTCCGGGGGACCGACAGCACGATTGTGGGCTGGAAAGAGGACTTTAACATGGCGTTCCGGTGTCCTGTGCCGGCCCAGGAATCCGCGGCGCGTTATGTGGACGAGGCGGCGGATGCGATTGACGGGCCGCTTTTGTGCGGAGGTCATTCCAAGGGTGGAAACCTTGCGGTGTACGGTGCGGCGATGTGCTCCGATGTCGCCCGTGAGCGAATCGAACGGGTGTATTCCCATGATGGTCCGGGCTTCGTCGAGGAGTTTCTGAACGGCAACGCCTTTGCCGATCTTTCCGGTCGAATCGACAAGACGCTACCTCGGTCGTCGATCTTTGGCATGATGTTCGAGACACAGGAGGACTATGCCATCGTTGAGAGCACCGAGTTTAGCCTGCTGCAGCACAATCCCTTTAGCTGGGTGGTTGATGGTCGCGACTTCGTGTACTGTGAGCGCCTGTCCGCCGGTGCTCGATACGTTGATGATTCCATTCGCGAGATGCTGCTTGCAGTGGGGCCTAGCGAGCGTGAGCGTTTTGTAGATGCGTTGTTCTCCGTGTTTGAGGCTACGGGTGCTGAGCGGTTTGCGGATATCGCTGGGAATCTGCGCGAGAGTCTACCCGTGATGCTTCAGGCTGCGCAAGGCTTTGACAAGGATACGCGACGCTTTGTCTCGCAGACCATCGTGGCAATCCTTAAATGCGCATTGCTGCCCAAACGACCCCAGATCGACATGCCCGCTGCCAGTAAGAGTCTGGCAGAACAACTCGAGGCGTGGCAGTCCGAGCTCCTGCGCTAGTCATTGGTGCAATGCAACCTGTCCCCGATGCACCTGGGGCGGGCTCGACCGCTATACTGGTTCGTGCCGAAATCGATCTAGAACGGAATGCCGTATATGAAAATCAATCACGCGATTCTGCATATCCTGGACTTTGACTCTGCCGTCAACGTCATGAGCCAGCGCGAGCTCGATATCGAGAGCCGTACCGTGCGCAACTTCGTGACCACGCATCTGCGCCGCGCACGCACCTCGGCCGACAATAAACGCGCCACGTTTGCCGAGAACTCCGCATTCGGTGGCGAGCTCAAGGGCTATTTCTTTGGCGAGCGCGAGTTCGTGGACCTGTCGCAGCAGATTGCGGAGTTTATCTCCTCCGAGCTCACCAAGGCAGAGAAAGCCGAGTCCACCGACGTGCTCGTGGCCGATTTTGACGACGATGAGGATGCCCGCTGGTTTGCCGTGATGCTGCTGGGCTCCAAGCAGGCTTTTATGCACGAGGTAGGTCGCGAAGAGGGCGAGGTGCGCAACGACATCGCGCGCCACTACGCCATTCTGCCGAACCCCTCGCAAAAGGTGCCGAGCTATGCCATCGTGCGTGCGAGCACCATGGAGATAGGTTACGTGGACAAGAAGCGCAAGATTGCCGGTGAGGACCGCATGCTTATCCCCGATGGCCTGCTGCAGTGCGACACGGGCGTATCGGGCAAGGAGGTCATCGACACCGTGACGCGTGTGGTCGAGGAAGTCGCCGAGGAGCACGGTGCCAATACGGCCGTGGCGCTCGCCAAGGTTAAGGCTGCCGTCGCCGAGAAAGTCGAGGATGACGAGGAGCTGCCGCCTTGGGATATCGTCGATGAGGTCTTTGAGGACGAACCGGTTATCAAGGAGAGCGTGCGCGCGGCACTGACTGAGGAGAAGGTGCCTGAGCGTGTGCCCGTGGAGCGCAAGCAGGTCGAACGCGCGGCGGTGCGCAATCATAAGATCCGTACCGACACGGGTATCGAGATCAGCTTCCCGGCCGAGATGGGTTCGAACTCCGAGTACATCGAGTTTGTCAACGAGCCCAACGGCCTCATCTCTATCGAGCTCAAAAACATCGGCAGCATCGAGAATCGATAAACTGCGCTTGGACGCTGCAAAAAGCAAAGGCCGAAGCTCCGATGGTGCTTCGGCCTATTTTGCTTGGGATTGAATTACCCCGCAGGTTGAGCATAAGTCAGCGAAAACGCGGTTTGTCAAAACCGCGTAACTATTAAAGTTGACGTAAGCCCTCTTCCAGGCCGGTCTTGCTGTCGGTCTTCTCGTCGCGCATCTTGATGACGCGAGCGGGAACACCGGCCACGACGGCGCCGGCGGGGACGTCCTCGACGCATACGGCGCCGGCGGCAA
>ERZ833608.1505-NODE-1505-length-14819-cov-3.661813_pt1 | contig 14819 bp, 10 predicted proteins | sample MGYA00519694_ERZ833608 | MGnify/ENA primary metagenome ERZ833608 (study PRJEB31850, sample SAMEA3708742) | human gut metagenome | biome: human gut; feature: human-associated habitat; material: faeces | place: China | collected 2014 ... | reverse complement strand
GCCCGACCTACACCCTTAGCAGGGGCGCCTCTTCGGCCTCTTGAGTATTTCTCCGCAGTAATAAAAAAATATTCAATTGCATCTTAACGCATTTCTTTGTCAGACGCGTATCTCATTGTATCAAAGAAAATTTAAAATGTCAAGCAAATTTATCCAAGTTTTTTCTTTTTTTTATTTCCTTTAAACCACCATTTTTCAATATATTTTATGATATGATACTATAGATGTTTTGGCGGATTGCAGGAGTGCATCGCATCGCACGCAGCAATCCAGATTAGGATTCAGAAAGGAGTTTTTTTATGAATTTAAAATATATGATCCTGGGAGCCGGCGGTACTGGTGGAATTCTTGGCTCTGCTCTTACAAAAGCTGGAAAGGATGTTACATTCATTGCCCGTGGTTCCAACCTTGATGCTATGCGTAATAACGGTCTCATCATTCGTCATCTCTGGGATCAGACGGAAGAGCATCTTGAGGTTCGTGCATTATCCATGGAAGAATCCTGTGCTCTTTCCCTGGCTCCGGAGGTTATCTTTATATGCGTAAAAGAATATTCCCTTGATTCCGTCCTTCCTTTTATCCGACAGACCGCTGGTCCCCGCACAATTATTATTCCCATCTTAAATATATATGGAACCGGTGCCAGGATGCAGAAAAAATTACCGGATTGTACCGTTCTGGATGGATGCATCTATGTTTCTGCATCCTTAGAACATCCCGGTGTTCTAGTTCAGCACGGTCCTATCTTAAGGGTTGTCTTCGGTCCCAGGGATCCTTCCTATATTTCTCCGATTTTATCAGTCATTCAATCGGATCTTTGCGAAAGCGGTATCGATGGAGTTTTATCCACCCATATCCAAAGGGATGCTTTGGAGAAATTTTCCTATGTCTCCCCTATCGGAGCTGCCGGAGTCTACCTTCATGCCGTAGCCGGAGATTTTCAAAAGGAAGGAGCTGCCCGTGAATTATTTAAATCCATGATTCGTGAAATCAGCGCTCTGGCTGCTGCCATGGGATATCCCTTTGAAAAAGACTATGTAAAAATAAATCTGGAGATTCTTTCCAACTTATCTGCCGATGCCACCACTTCCATGCAGCGTGACATAATGGAAGGAAAACCATCGGAACTGGACGGACTTGTCATGGAGCCCCTCCGACTTGCAAAAAAATATTCTGTCTCTATGCCCTGTTATGAGGAGGTAGCAAACGTATTATGTCCATTGGAATTTTAGTTGGTAAAATTGCGGCATTATTTATCATCATGTTTTTAGGCTTTGTTTTGGTAAAGACTGGCATTTGCCGCTCAGATGACAGCCGCATTCTTTCACGCCTGTCTGTCTATATCGTAGTCCCCTGTTCGATTTTATCTGCTTTTCAGGTCAGCTGCAGCCCTTCCATCCTAAATGGGCTTCTTTTGGCGGTGGCTGCTGCTGTATTGATCCATCTCATCCTGATTGTCCTTTTTTACTTTATAGGACCTCTTCTTCATCTTAACGGAGTTGAAAAAGCCTCTATCATCTACTCTAATGCAGGAAATCTTGTTATACCGCTTGTTTCCTCTATTCTAGGACCAGACTGGGTTATTTATTCCAGCGCCTACGTCTCTGTACAGCTTTTTCTTCTCTGGAGTCATGGCAAAATGATGATCTGTGAAGAAAAGAAGCCTGATTTTAAAAAAATCATAACAAATACAAATATGATTGCCATTTTATTCGGTATTTTTCTATTCTTGGCACAGATTTCACTTCCCGATCCAGTGGACAGCGCTGTCCACTCCCTGGGAAGCATGATTGGTCCTTTGGCCATGCTGATCTCAGGAATGCTGATTGCCGGAACCACGCCCCAGGAAATTCTGGCTTTTCCCCATATTGGACTTGTCACGATTCTGCGACTCATCGGTGTACCGCTTTTGACAATTTTACTTCTTAAATTCAGCGGCCTCGCTTCTTTTGCTGAGAATGGTTCACAAATTCTGCTTGTCACCCTGTTAGCCACAATCACCCCATCCGCCTCCACAATCACGCAGATGGCCCAGGTATATGGAAAAGATGCTCGCTATGCTGGTGCCATTAACGTAATTACCACTCTGCTTTGTATGATAACCATGCCAATCATGGTTTATCTCTATCAATTATAACTTTATTCTTCACGACAAAAGAGAGGTTATTTGCAAAACAGCCAATAACCTCTCTTCATAAAACTCAAAAATGCATCTGCATTCTTGCTGCGGGATGGGAGTCATCCCACATCTGATATCTTATTATCCTATCTCTGATATTCCTTTACTGCGGTCTCGTAAAGATTGTTTCCTTCGGAATCAATTACCACAATCATAGGCATATTTTCTACCGTCAATTTTCGGATCGCCTCTGTTCCCAGATCATCGTATGCAATCACTTCCGATTCCTTAATGCACTTTGAAAGAATTGCTCCGGCTCCGCCCACTGCCGCAAAATAAACGGCACCATTGCGAACGATGGCATCGATGACTGCCTGGCTTCTCTTTCCTTTTCCGATCATGGCTCCCATGCCGAGATCCAGAAGTCTTGGAGTATATTTATCCATACGGCTGGCTGTGGTCGGACCTGCAGAACCAATCGGACGGCCCTCTCTGGCCGGTGACGGTCCCATATAATAAATTACATTATCTTTCAGATCAAGGGGAAGTTCTCTTCCTTCATCCAGCGTCTCTATCATGCGCTTATGAGCTGCATCACGTGCCGTATAGATGGTTCCGCTTATATATACATAATCACCTGCATGCAGGCTTTTTAATGTCTCCCTGTCAATTGGAGCTGTGATTGTTCTATCCATATTTTCCTCCAAATCTATCTTATGTGCTCTCGGTATCTTTTTGTGCAGGAAAAACTCCGAGAGTACATTCTTTATACTATCAAATGATGTTTGGGTCACAAGAGATTTTTTCCCTTTTGATACCGGATTGCTATGTGCTTCGCACTTTCGCAATCCTAAAAATATTCATCAAATCACTCTGTGCGCATGACGGTTTACATGACAGCAGATATTGATGCCTACCGGCAGCCCTGCAATATGGGTCGGGTAGGTTTCAATATTGACAGCCAGGGCGGTTGTCCGTCCGCCTAAACCGCCAGGACCGATTCCAAGGTTATTGATCGTTTCAAGCATTTCTTTTTCCAGGTCACGCACATACTCAACCGGTGATTCCTCTTCCAGATTTCTGGTCAGCGCGTGCTTCGCCATCTCTGCACACTTTTCAAAGGTTCCGCCGATTCCGACACCTACTACCATCGGAGGACAGGCATTGGGTCCTGCATCCCGCACCGCTGTCAAAATGGCATCCTTGACTCCTTCGATTCCATCTGCCGGTTTCAGCATAAACACACGGCTCATGTTTTCACTTCCGAATCCCTTCGGAGCCACCGTAATCTCTACCTGCTCACCCTCTACGATCTCATAATGAATGATAGCTGGTGTATTATCCTTCGTATTCTCACGGTAAATCGGATCCTTTACTACAGATTTACGGAGATATCCGTCTACATATCCCTGGCGCACGCCTTCATTGATGGCATCGGTCAGCGAACCGCCAATCAGATGTACATCCTGTCCCACCTTGATAAACACAACTGCCATTCCGGTATCCTGGCAGATCGGAATCATCTCCTCACCAGCGATACATAAGTTTTCTTCCAGCTGGCCTAAAATCTGACGTCCCAATGGAGATTCTTCACTCGCTGCCGCCTCATCAAACACCTTTTTCATATCCGGTGACAGAAAATGGTTGGCCTCAATGCACATTTCTTTGATATTCTGTGTAATGGTTTCAACATTGATTCTTCTCATTTGAAAACTACCCTTCTTCCATGAAATTTTTATCTGCCCCTGCTGACAGAACCGCATCTCTTAATCATTAATGACTCTTATATCATCATAATAGAAATTAAATAATCTTGCAATCATTTCTGAATAGATGTAATAAAAATACCCCCTGAATAGATTTTGATCTCATGCGCAGTGATTCTGATAGGAATATGTCAGCTTTGCTGACCAGAATCACGCGCCAAGTCTCACGGACGTTCGACTTGAATTTATTTCTATCTATTCAGGAGGTATTATATTGTTACAGTTCAGCCATGACATCTTCTTGTTTCCATATTCATTCAAACCAGCGCATGGCTAAACTGTAACATCATATTATCTTGAAATTTCTCTTGTCACGTGTTTTAACCACTCTTTTTCTTCGTCATTCATGTACGGAGAAATGGTTTCGTATACGTCTTTATGGTATGTATTTAAGCGCTCGATATCCGCGTCATCCATGAAACGTGTATCCAGTGCCTCTAAGTCAATCGGCGCCTTGGTCAGGAATTCGAACTTCAGGAACTGTCCGTACTCATTCTTCTCATCCTCGACACATAAGATCAGATTCTCGGTTCTGGTTCCGAAATCGCCTGCAAAGTACAGACCCGGCTCATCGGAGCAGATCATGCCCGGCTCGATCACAGCGCTGTCCTGACGCTCCGGAACAACCTTCCAGCGCAGTCCGTTCGGTCTCTCATGTACGTTAGAAAGATATCCAACACCATGTCCGGTACCATGTGCAAAATCAAGACCACGTTTCCAGAATGCTTCACGGATGGTGTAGTCTAAGTTGATTCCCCGGCAGCCGTGAAGGAACTTCATGGTTGATACCTTCAGCATAGCGGCTGCTACGATTGTGTAGTACTCTTTTTCCTTCTCGGTCAGAGGTCCTAACGCATAGGTTCTTGTGATATCAGTAGTTCCCTCTAAATACTGTCCGCCGGAATCTACCAGCAGAAGACCTTCCGGTTTTAATTTCTTGCATACCTCATCGCTTGGATGATAATGGCACATTGCTGCATTTTCCTTGTAAGCTGCAATGGTTACGAAACTTGGCTCGATATAATTGCCCTGCTCTGCTCGCAGTTCTTCAATTTTATGAGCCGCTGTCATCTCTGTCATATCGCAGGTTCCGATGGTATGCTTCAGCCAGTACATAAACTTGGTAACAGCAATGCCATCTTTTAAATGGGCCCTACGCATATTTTCGATCTCGGTCGCATTCTTAACAGCCTTCATGGTCGCACAAGGATTCATCTCGTCTATGATACGGCAGGAAGCATCAATGCTCTCGCATACAGCAAAGCTTGCTTTCTTGCGTTCCAGAAGAATCTTCTCATTCTTCAGGGCTGCCACATCCTGTAAGAATTCCGCATACTCTTTTACCTGAACCTTTGCCTCAGCTAAAGCCGCACAAACCTCTTTTCCCATCTTAGTATCTTCTTTGATAGCTTCTTTCTGTACGTATAAATAGGCTTCATCCTGTGTAATAAGTGCATAGGACAGAAATACCGGGTTATTTACAATATCGTTTCCACGAAGGTTGAATAACCATGCAATTTCATCCAGAGCCGTCATCAGATGAATCTGTGCTTTATTTTTCTTCATGGCATCACGAAGATCTGAAAGTTTCTCTACGGTACTCTTTCCGGCATATTTTACATCCAGGCTCCAGATAGGCTCGCAGGACATAGCCGGACGGGAAGTCCAGATCTCACCTACCAGATCCTTGCTGCAGTTGATTGTTACATTTTTTTCCTGCAGTAAGTTCTGAAGACCATACCCCAGCTCAGAGTTTACAACACGGCCATCAAATCCAAGGCATCCATCAACCGGAAGCTCCTCCTCTAAAAACTCGTCCAGAGTCGGGAATTCAGGTTCACCCATGCGGTATAATTTGATCTCACTGCCTGAAAGCTGCTCTTCTGCCTGTACAAAGTATCTTCCGTCTGTCCAGAGTCCGGCTTTGTCCATAGTGATAACAGCCGTTCCAGCGGTTCCGTTGAAACCGGTCAGGAAGTGACGGCATTTAAAGAATTCGCCTACATACTCAGATTCATGAAAATCCGCAGTCGGAACCAGGTATGCATCGATTCCCAGTTCTTTCATGCGATCTCTTAATTGTCCAATTTTTACATTTGTCTGGTTCATTATTTCCTCCTTCATACGATTTTTTTGAAAAAATATGTACTCCTGGAATGTCTATGCATTCCGCATAAAACATTCCCAGAGTACATCTTAATTCTAGTTATTTAAATTATCGTAACGATTCAACCCCATTAGCCAAGAAACATTCCAACGCCCGGTCCTAACGGAAGGTTAAGTACGATCCATAATACTAACAGGATACTCCATCCAATCAGGAAGCATATACTGTACGGAAGCATGGTGGAAACCAGAGTTCCAATACCAGCCTCTTTATCGTATTTCTTCATGAATACGATAATCATTGCGAAATAGGACATCATCGGAGTGATAACGTTTGTACAGGAGTCACCGATACGGTAAGCAACCTGAGCGAACTCCGGTGTGTAACCTAACAGCATGAACATCGGTACGAATACCGGAGCGATCAGAGCCCATTTTGCAGATGCAGAACCCATGAACAGGTTGATGAATGCTGCAAAAAGAACGAATAAGATCATGGTCGGGATAGTTCCAATACCAGAGTTTCTAAAGAACTCAGCTCCCTTTAATGCAAGGATCGTTCCTAATTTGGTATAACCAAAGAAGTTAATAAACTGTGCTGCCACAAAGGTCAGAGCGATGTAGGAGCTCATGGTTCCCATGGCACGTCCCATAGCATTGCAGACATCCTTCTCTCCGTGGTATACACCAGTCATATGACCATATACAACAGACGGTACGAAGAAAAGTACAGTGATAATCGGGATGATGCCCTCCATAAACGGAGAGTTTCCTAACAGTGTTCCATCCTCAGCTCTCATAACAGAGTTAGCCGGGAGACAGAAAGCTACCAGAACCAGAATCATAACCAGTAAGGTTAAACCAGCTACTTTCAGAGCCTTTCTTTCCTGGTCATTTAATTTATACTCAGAGCTTGTTTCATTCTCTTCCCCATTGCCGTGATACTCACCAAAACGCGGTGCAACGACTTTCTCAGTGATGATAGTACCTAAGATTGTGATCAGGAAGGTAGATACCATCATGAAGTACCAGTTTCCGGTCGGCTCAACTACATAAGTCGGGTCTACCATCTTTACAGCCTCGTTGGTAATACCGCAAAGAAGCGGATCCAGAGTACCGATTAATAAGTTTGCAGAGAAACCACCGGATACACCTGCAAATGCTGCAGCCATACCAACTACCGGATGACGATTGTATGCCATAAACATCAGTGCAGCAATCGGAATCAGAACGATGTATCCAACTGCGTCAGCCAAGTTGGACATAACGCCTAAGAATACGATCATCGGAGTGATTAACTTAGCCGGAGTAACCTCTACAGCAGACTTTAATGCGCCTCCGATTAAACCACTGTCCTCCAGAAGTCCGATACCAAACATAGCTACCAGGACAACTCCCAAAGGAGCGAATCCTGTAAAGTTAGTGATTGCATGTGTCAGCATGTACACAAGCCCCTCACCATTCAAAAGGCTGACAGCCTGAACCGTCTGAGTCTCTACGACTCCCTTAGAACGGTTAACCAGTTCACCTGTTGCCGAAACTCCAGCCATCTCACAGACAGCAGAAAGAACGATAACAAAGAGAACTAAAATTGCAAAAATAGAAATCGGATGCGGAAGTTTATTTCCGACTTTCTCAATTCCGTTCAGCCAGCGGTTTAATAACGAAGGCTTATCTTTTGCTTGTTCGTTTGCTTTTCCCATTTTTTCCTCCATTCCTAACTTATACGTATAAGTAAATTTTGTATTGTTAGAATATCACAAAAGGATCGGCATTTCAATTATTTTTTTAGCAATATTAAATTATTGTGTATTTTAGTGAATTTCTATAGACATTTTTAGAGAAATTTAATAAACTGTAAAAGTGTTATAAGGAGTCTACAAAATTATGAAAAAAAATGTTACTGCAAAAGACATCGCAAAACTCTGCGGAGTCTCTCAGGCGACTGTATCTTATGTGATCAATAATCGCCAGAATCAGAAGATCAGTGAGGAAACCAGACGCAAGGTTTTAGATGCCGTTGAAACACTTCACTACTATCCCAATGCTTCCGCCAAAAGCATGCGGACCAAAAACTGCACGTCCATCGGAATTGTATGTGCAAAGGATTACAGCCGCCAGGCTTTCTTAAACGCTTTTACCGGAATCAGCCAGTACCTGTCCCAGATCGACTATACCATCACGATTTTCAATGAAATGGATGATATAGATTCTTCTCCGGATTATGTCAAAAGCTATTATTCCAACGTGATCGATGGACTCATTTTTATTTCCAACGATGATCACGCTGCTTTTACAAAACCGGCCGATGAAAATCATATTCCCTATGTGGTTATCTGTATGGACGGGGTTTTCTCAAAAAAAACACCGTTCCCCCATGCATTTGAATATGCCCTGCAGGAATGTGCCTCCTTCTGTCTGGAAAAGGGAATCCGCGAAGTGCGGTATTTTTCCATCAGCAACGACGGTCTTTTAGTTAATAATAAATATCCGCTTTTTGAATCCCTGCTTCGCCGGACGGCACCGAACTGCCATCTGGAGCACGTGATCTGCCCTATCAAGGATCGTGATCTGATTCATTTGCAGCAATTTTTAGCTAAATACATGGAAAACCGCAGTTTTGATCTTGCCATTTCTCAAAACTACGACATTGGACTGCTGCTGCAGCGTGAAATATTAAAAACAGGCTTTTCCATCCCTCAGAGAATTCGCCATATCTTCCTGAACGAGGTGAATTTCTATGAAATGGACTATCCTTCTATCAGCGGCATTGATATTCCCTACGATCAAATGGGCGAGTATGCTGCCAAACTTCTTCTTGCTATGATCGAAAACCGTGAATCTGAATTTACCTACCAGGAATTCAGGTGCCGACTCATTCAGAGAGAAACGACGCTGTGACGCTGTTAAAATACTGCGCCTTATAAAGATCAAAAAGAGAACACCCGCTAATTCCAGTTTATGAATTGCCGGATGTTCTCTTTTTTATGATTTTCTTTTCAAGGATCAAGGATATCTGATCTTTTTTACTTTTTATTCGTTACAGTTCAGCCATGACATCTTCTGTATTCTCAGATTCGGTTTCTTCTCCGTCCTGTTCCTCCAGAAGTTCGTCTTCTTCATCCTCATCCTTGTCGCTCTCCCGCACCTTGGCAATGCTTGCAACTGCTATGCCGGATTCAGCATCAATACTCATCAGCTTCACACCGGAGGTATTGCGTCCGATAATCGAGATATCGCTGACTGCCATCTTGATGATGATGCCTTCATTGGTAATCAGCATGATCTTGCGATCATTATCTACCAGCTTTGCACCCACTAAATCACCGGTTTTATCGATGATCTTATAGCAGCGCACGCCCTTGCCGCCTCGGTTCTGGGCTGTAAATTCCTCAATCGGAGTACGTTTACCATAACCATTTTCCGATACTACCAGCAGGCATTCTCCCTGGCTGGCCATCTGCATGCCGATGACTTCATCGCCTTTATCAAACTTCATGCCGATGACACCCATGGAAACACGTCCTGTCACGCGGACATCGGTCTCATGGAATCGGATACACATACCTTTCTTCGTGATCAGGAAGATATCCTCGGTATTATCCGTTGCCTTAACTTCGATCAATTCGTCGTCATCACGAAGTACAATCGCCTGAAGACCATTCTTACGGACATTGCTGTATTCCCTCATCGGTGTCTTCTTGACCATACCATTGCGGGTTGCCATGAAGAGATACTTCTCATCATCGATCTCCTTCATGGGAACGATGGATGTGATCTTCTCACCTGACATCAGCGGAAGCAGATTCACGATGGCAGTACCTCTGGCAGTACGTCCTGCCTCCGGAATCTCATATCCTTTCAAGCGGTACACGCGTCCCTTGTTGGTAAAGAACATGACATAATGATGGGTTGTGGTCATCAGAAGATCCTCAATATAGTCCTCATCGATGGTCTGCATTCCCTTGATTCCCTTGCCGCCGCGGTTCTGGCTCTTGAAATTGTCGCTGGACATTCTCTTAATATAGCCAAAATTGGTCATGGTCACAACGATATCATCATCCGGGATCAAATCCTCCGCAGACATATCATATTCGTCATATCCGATGGCGGTCCGACGGTCATCTCCGTATTTATCAGCAATGAGGGAGATCTCCTCCTTGATAACACCCAGAAGCTTCTTCTCATCTGCCAGAATCGCCTTCAACTCTGCAATCTTTGCCTCCAGCTCTTTATATTCATTTTCCAGTTTCTCTCGTTCCAGACCGGTCAGAGCACGCAGACGCATATCTACGATGGCCTGAGCCTGTGCATCCGAAAGATCAAAACGTTCCATTAACTGGGCTTTCGCCGCCTGGACATTGGCAGAACCACGGATAATCTTGATAACCTCATCGATATGATCCAGTGCTTTTAAGAGGCCTTCCAAAATGTGGGCTCTCTCTTCCGCCTTGTTCAGATCATACTTGGTTCTTCTGGTTACAACATCCTCCTGGTGCTTTAAGTAATATTCCAGAATCTGTTGCAGATTTAATATACGCGGCTCATTATTTACCAGAGCCAGCATAATCACGCCAAAGGTATCCTGCAGCTGTGTATGCTTCAGCAGGCGGTTCATGATAACATTGGCATTTACATCACGGCGCAGCTCAATACAGATTCTAAGTCCCTCACGGTTGGACTCATCACGCAGATCCGTGATTCCATCCACCTTTTTATCCTTTACAAGCTCTGCGATCTTTTCGATCAAACGAGCTTTATTTACTGCATAAGGAAGCTCTGTCACAATGATACGGCTCTTGCCGTTTGCCATGGTCTCGATATTGTATACAGCCCGTACACGAATCTTGCCGCGTCCGGTTCTGTAGGCTTCTTCGATGCCTGCTTTTCCAAGGATGGTTGCCCCTGTCGGGAAATCAGGTCCCTTTACGATCTCCATCAGTTCTTCGATGGTAGTCGGGCGGTCTTCCTCCACCCGGTTATCTATGATCTTGACAACGGCAGCAATCACCTCACGCAGGTTGTGAGGCGGAATATTCGTTGCCATACCAACGGCGATACCGGTGCCGCCATTTACCAGAATATTGGGAAAACGAGCCGGAAGAACCGTCGGTTCTTTCTCAGTCTCATCAAAGTTTGGCATAAAATCAACGGTATTCTTGCCGATATCTGCCAGCATCTCCATGGAAATACGGCTCAGTCTCGCCTCGGTATATCGCATCGCTGCGGCACCATCACCGTCCATGGAACCGAAGTTTCCATGTCCATCTACAAGCGGGTAACGGGTCGCCCATTTCTGAGCCATATTTACCAACGCACCATAGATTGAACTGTCACCATGCGGGTGGTATTTACCCATTGTATCACCGACGATACGGGCTGACTTACGGTGGGGCTTATCCGGCCCGTTATTCAGCTCGACCATGGAATACAGAACACGTCTCTGTACCGGCTTTAAGCCATCCCGCACATCCGGAAGTGCACGGGCAGCAATAACGCTCATCGCATAATCGATGTAAGACGTTTCCATTGTCTTTTTCAGATCAATGTCATGAATTTTGTCAAATATATTTGGTTCCATCTATACTCCTTTCGTCCTCAAAAGGATTTAAGTGACTTAAATTTAATTAAATATCCAGGTTCTTTACGTACTTCGCATTTGCCTCGATAAACTCACGGCGCGGCTCAACCTGATCCCCCATCAGGGTAGCAAATGTCAGATCAACCTCCGAAGCAGTCTCACTGTCGATCTGGACACGGAGAAGAATTCGGCGCTCCGGATCCATAGTCGTCTCCCAAAGCTGTTCCGCGTCCATCTCACCCAGACCTTTATAACGCTGGATCTTATTGTTGCTGTCACGACCAACTTCTGTAAGAATCTGGTTCAGTTCGTCATCGCTGTATGCATACCATACCTTCTTGTTCTTCTCCAGTTTATACAGTGGTGGCTGCGCAAGATATACATATCCTTCCTTGATCAGATCCGGCATGAAACGATACAAAAATGTCAAAAGAAGTGTACTGATATGTGCACCATCGACATCGGCATCGGTCATGATAATGATCTTGTGATATCTCAGCTTACTGATATCAAAATCTTCGTGAATTCCCGTTCCGAATGCTGTGATCATTGCTTTAATCTCAGCATTTCCGTAAATCTTATCAAGACGTGCTTTCTCTACGTTCAGAATCTTACCACGAAGTGGCAGGATTGCCTGAGTTGCACGATCTCTGGCTGTCTTCGCAGAACCGCCGGCGGAATCTCCCTCGACAATATAGATCTCACACTTGGACGGATCTTTATCTGAACAGTCTGCCAGTTTTCCCGGAAGGGACATTCCCTCAAGAGCTGACTTTCTTCTTGTAAGATCTCTTGCTTTTCTGGCTGCTTCACGGGCACGCTGTGCCATAACAGACTTTTCGATGATCATCTTTGCAACGCTTGGATTCTGCTCCAGGAAGATCTCCAGCTGTGTTCTGACGATATTATCAACAGCTCCACGTGCTTCACTGTTTCCAAGTTTCTGCTTTGTCTGTCCTTCAAACTGAGGTTCCTCGATCTTGACACTTACGATGGCGGTAAGTCCCTCACGGATATCGTCACCGCTTAAGTTCGGTTCACTGTCTTTGAGCAGTTTATTTTTTCTTGCGTAATCATTAAATGTTTTAGTTAATGCATTACGGAATCCGACAATATGTGTACCGCCTTCCGGTGTATTGATATTGTTTACAAATCCGTAGCTGTTTTCTGTATAAGAATCATTATGCTGCATGGCAACCTCTACTGCCACGCCATCCTTTTCTCCCTCGCAGTAAATAACTTCAGGATAAAGGGATTCCTTGCTTCTGTTCAGGTAGGTTACAAATTCGCGGATACCGCCCTCGTAGTGGAATGTTCTTTCTTTTGGTTCTTCCTCACGGTCATCCCTGAGCACGATCTTCAGACCTTTTGTCAGGAAGGCCATCTCACGGAATCTCTGTTTCAGGACATTAAAATCAAAGATCGTTGTCTCGAAAATGGTATCGTCCGGCAGGAATGTGACTTTTGTACCTGATTTTCCTTCTTCACATTCTCCGATCACTGCCAGTTTTTCCATAACTTTTCCGCGTTCATAACGCTGCTGGTAGATCTTTCCATCATGGAAGATCTCTACTTCCAGCCAGTTGGAGAGCGCATTTACAACAGATGCTCCAACACCGTGAAGTCCTCCGGATACCTTGTATCCTCCACCGCCGAACTTTCCTCCCGCATGCAGTACGGTAAATACGACTTCTACCGCAGGAAGCCCTGCTTTGTGGTTGATACCAACCGGAATTCCACGTCCATTATCGATAACGGTCACCGAATTGTCTTTATTGATTGTTACATAAATCGTATCACAGAAGCCTGCCAGAGCTTCATCTACGGCATTATCGACAATCTCGTATACAAGGTGATGCAAACCTCTGGAAGATGTACTTCCAATGTACATACCAGGACGTTTGCGGACTGCCTCAAGACCTTCCAATATCTGAATTTCATCTGCGCCGTATTCATGCTGTACTTTTTCTGTACCCATTCTCAGTCCTCCTAGTTTTCTTTCGTTACCTGCCCGTTCTGGACATGGAACACTTTGTTTATTGAAAAGCGGTGATTTACAAAATCCTCAACTCCTGTACAGGTGATCAGGGTCTGTATATCATGTATGCTGTCTAACAGATAGTTTTGCCTGTGTTTATCAAGTTCAGACAATACATCGTCAAGTAAAAGTATCGGGGTGTCATGTGTTGCCAGTTTGACCAGCTCGATCTCCGACAGTTTCAAAGACAGGGCAGCCGTTCTCTGCTGTCCCTGGGAACCATATTTGCGGATGTCCATATCACCGATCAGAAAGCCGATGTCGTCCCTGTGCGGCCCCACCGTTGTACTCTTCATCCGCAGATCTCTCTCCCGGTACCGGTTCAGTGCCTGTTCAAATGGCAGATCTCCCGTACTTGGCTCGTATATGATCTTCAGGCTTTCTTTACCGCCGGTCAGTCTCTGGTGAATCTTTGCAATGATCCCATTGATCTGTTCGACAAATTCTTTTCTTCTGGCAATCAGCCTTTCCCCATATTGTACCATCTGCATCTCCCATATTTCCAGTGTATCCGAAAGATCTTTCTTTCCGCCGAAACTGAGCTCTTTCAGCAGATGGTTTCGCTGATTCACGATCCGGTTGTAATTCGACAGATTATTCAGGCACACCTTATCAAGCTGCGAAAGCTCCAGATCTATGAATCTTCTTCTCTCTGCCGGCCCGTTCTTGATAATGTTCAGATCTTCCGGTGAAAAAAATACGAGATTTACAATGCCAAATAATTCTCCGGCTTTGCGTATCGGAATCTTATTAATAGCAACACCTTTCGGCCGGTTCTTCTTCAGATGCATGTCAATCTGATCCTGAATCCCGCGTTTTTCAACAATCACCTCAATGTGTGATTCCTCTGCCCCGAACTGGATCATATCCCGGTCTTTGCTCCCTCTGTGGGACTTCGTCGTCCCGGACAGATAGACAGCCTCCAGAATATTCGTCTTTCCCTGGGCATTATCCCCGTAGAAAATGTTGGTGCTGCCGTCAAATTCCAGATTCAAAAGCTCGTAGTTTCTAAAATTTTTCAGTTTCAAAGATTTAATCTTCAATTTTGATTTCTTCTCCGCCAAATGATACAACATCCCCGCCGTATAATTTTCTTCCACGGCGAGTATCAATTTCTCCATTTACAGACACCTGTCCGTCCTGGATGACTTCTTTTGCCTCAACGCCCGATTCAACAAGACCGGCTGCTTTTAATGCCTGCCCAAGCTT
>ERZ833608.1495-NODE-1495-length-14845-cov-3.203110_pt1 | contig 14845 bp, 10 predicted proteins | sample MGYA00519694_ERZ833608 | MGnify/ENA primary metagenome ERZ833608 (study PRJEB31850, sample SAMEA3708742) | human gut metagenome | biome: human gut; feature: human-associated habitat; material: faeces | place: China | collected 2014 ... | reverse complement strand
GGAATCAGGGTGGTATCGCGGATTTATTCGTCCCTTTTTAATTTATATTAAAAAGGGGCTTTTTTTATTTAATAGATTCAATAGACAAATCTGTTGGAATTCCCTATTGAATAACGAAAAGCAGCTGCCAGACAACCAAAGTAAATTAATTTAAATAATAAAGGAGTTTATCATGAAAGAGAAAATCGAGCAGATTCGTCAGCAGGCACTTGCGGCAATTGAAGATGCAGCGGGTATGGACAAGCTTAATGATGTTAAAGTTGCTTTCCTTGGTAAAAAGGGACAGTTATCGAGCCTGTTAAAAGGAATGAAAGATGTAGCACCGGAAGACAGACCAAAGGTAGGTCAGATGGTAAATGAAGCACGTGCTGGTATCGAAGAAAAGATGGAAGAAAAGAGAACAGCCATCCAGAAAAAGCTTCGTGAAGAAAAGATGAAGAAGGAAGTTATTGACGTAACTTTACCAGGTAAAAAAGTAGCAGTCGGACATCGCCATCCAAACCAGATCGCATTAGATGATCTTGAAAGAGTATTTATCGGTATGGGATATGAAGTGGTAGAGGGACCGGAAGTAGAGTATGATCACTACAATTTCGAATTGTTAAATATTCCGGCAAATCATCCGGCAAAGGACGAGCAGGATACGTTCTATATCAATGACAAGATCGTGCTCCGTACACAGACATCTCCGGTGCAGGTCCGTGAGATGGAAAAAGGACATCTCCCGATCCGTATGATCGCACCGGGCCGTGTATTCCGTGCCGATGAGGTAGATGCGACACATTCTCCGTCTTTCCATCAGATCGAGGGACTTGTCGTTGATAAAAACATTACGTTTTCTGATTTAAAGGGAACACTTGCAGAATTCGCAAGACAGTTATTCGGACAGGATACCAAAGTAAAATTCCGTCCGCATCACTTCCCATTCACAGAGCCATCTGCCGAGATGGACGTGACCTGTTTTAAATGCGGCGGGAAAGGATGCCGTTTTTGTAAGGGTGAAGGATGGATTGAGATTTTAGGCTGTGGTATGGTACATCCGCGTGTACTGCGCATGAGCGGCATTGATCCGGAAGAATACTCAGGCTTTGCTTTTGGCATCGGATTAGAACGTATTGCACTGCTCAAATATGAGATCGATGATATGCGTCTGCTCTATGAAAATGATCAGAGATTTTTAAATCAGTTCTAGGAAAAAGATAGGAGAATATAGCATTATGAATACTTCATTAAAGTGGATCAAAGACTTAGTTCCAGGTCTTGACTGTACACCACAGGAATATATGGATGCCATGACATTATCCGGCTCTAAGGTAGAAGGATATGAGAACATGGATGAGGATCTTGATAAAATTGTGATCGGACAGGTAAAAAGCATTGAGAAACATCCGGATGCGGACAAACTTGTGATCTGCCAGGTAGATATCGGAACGGAGACAATACAGATTGTGACAGGTGCTCCGAATGTGACTGAAGGGTGCAAAGTACCGGTTGTATTAGACGGTGGAAAAGTTGCCGGAGGTCATGACGGCAGCAAGACCGAGGGCGGTATTAAGATCAAAAAAGGAAAACTGCGCGGTGTGGAGTCAAACGGTATGATGTGCTCCATCGAGGAACTTGGTTCAAACAGAGATATGTTCCCACTTGCACCGGAAAACGGTTTATATATCCTGCCGGAAGATGCTCCGGTCGGAGAGAGCGCTATCAGTTATCTTGGATTAGATGACACGGTTGTGGAATATGAGATCACTTCAAACCGTGTAGACTGTTTCTCTATTTTAGGTATTGCGAGAGAGGCGGCAGCTACGTTTGGAAAAGAGTTTGTTCCTCCGGTTGTGACAGAAACAGGCAATAATGAAGATGTTAACGATTACATCAAAGTATCTGTAAAAGATGATAAGCTCTGTTCCCGTTACACCGCAAGAGTGGTAAAAAATATCAGGATCGCACCGTCGCCGGAATGGATACAGTGCAGACTGCGTGCGCAGGGAATCCGCCCGATCAATAACATTGTAGATATCACAAACTATGTGATGGAAGAGTATGGACAGCCGATGCATGCCTATGACCTTGACACGATCGAGGACAGAGAGATCGTAGTAAGACGCGCTGCAAAGGGTGAGCAGTTTGTGACTTTAGACGGTCAGGAACGCACCTTAGATGACTCTGTATTAATGATCTGTGATGGAAGAAAAGCCATCGGTATTGCAGGTATCATGGGTGGAGAAAACTCCATGATCACGGACAATGTTAAAACAATGCTGTTTGAAGCTGCATGCTTCGATGGAACAAATATCCGTCTGTCAGGAAGAAAGATTGGTCTGCGTACAGATGCTTCCGCAAAATTTGAAAAAGGCTTAGATCCAAACACAGCGATCGAGGCAATGAACCGTGCATGCCAGCTTATAGAGGAACTTGGTGCCGGAGAAGTTGTCGGCGGCGTTGTGGATGTTTACCCGAATGTCAAAGGGGATAAACGTATTCCATTCGAGCCGGAGAAATACAACAAACTACTTGGAACGGACATTGCAAAAGAGACAATGCTGGCTTATTTCTCAAAGATCGACCTCGGCTATGATCCGGCTTCGAACGAAGTGATCGTTCCATCCTGGAGACAGGACTTAGAGTGTGACGCCGACCTTGCAGAGGAAGTGGCAAGATTCTTCGGTTATGATAAGATTCCGACCACACTGCCAAGCGGTGAGGCTACCACAGGAAAACTTACCTTCAAACTCCGCATCGAGGCAGTAGCAAGAGAGATCGCAGAGTTCTGCGGATTTTCACAGGGCATGACGTATTCCTTTGAGAGCCCGAAAGTATACGATAAATTATTACTGCCACAGGATTCACCGCTCCGCAAAGCGGTTGTGATCAGCAATCCGCTCGGAGAGGATTTCTCTATCATGAGAACGATTTCCTTAAATGGTATGCTGACATCACTTTCCACAAACTTTAACCGCAGAAATAAAAACGTGCGTCTGTATGAACTTGGAAATATTTACCTGCCAAAACAGGTACCGGTGACAGAGCTGCCGGAAGAGCGCATGCAGTTTACACTTGGTATGTACGGAGAGGGTGACTTCTTTACCATGAAGGGTGTGATCGAGGAGTTTCTTTACAAAGCAGGAATGAAGCTGAAACCGGAATATGATCCGGAAGCCGGAAAACCATTCTTACATCCGGGACGTCAGGCAAATGTTGTTTATGATGGCACTGTGATCGGTTATCTCGGTGAGGTTCATCCGACGGTTGCAGCAAATTATGCGATCAAAGAGCGCGTTTATGTTGCAGTACTTGATATGCCAGAGATCGTATCCCGCGCATCTTTCGACCACAAATATGAGGGAATCGCTAAATTCCCGGCTGCAGCCAGAGATATCTCCATGGTTGTTCCGAAGAAAGTGCTTGCCGGTGATATTGAGAAGATTTTTGATGAAAAAGGCGGCCAGTTCTTAGAGAAATATGATCTGTTTGATATCTATGAGGGAGCACAGATCAAACCGGGATATAAATCAATCGCATACTCCTTGTCTTTCCGTGCAAAGGACAGAAACTTAGAGGATGCCGATATTACCGGTGCAATGGATAGGATTGTAAATGCACTTGAGCGTGTCGGTGCTGAATTAAGAAAATAAAACAAAAAGCATATGCATGTAAGTAGTGCCTGATCCGGTTTTCTGCCGGATCAGGTATTTGTAGTATATTGAATGAGGATTATCATGGATGTAAAAGATTTTTATTATGACCTGCCACAGGAACTGATCGCACAGGACCCGTTAGAGGACCGTTCCAGTTCGCGGCTGATGGTATTGGATAAAAATACCGGTGAAGTGACACATCGTGTTTTTAAGGATATTACAGATTATTTAAGACCGGGAGATTGTCTGGTAATTAATAATACGAAGGTAATACCTGCAAGACTTTATGGAGTAAAAGAGGGCACACAGGCAAAGATCGAGATCCTTTTATTAAAACGTAAAGAGAATGATATCTGGGAAACCCTTGTAAAACCGGGCAAAAAATGTAAAGTCGGAACAAAGATCAGTTTTGGCGAAGGACTGCTGACCGGTGAGGTTATTGATATTGTTGAAGAGGGAAACCGGCTGATCCAGTTCCACTATGATGGAATTTTTGAGGAGATTTTAGACCAGCTTGGACAGATGCCGCTGCCGCCTTATATCACACATCAGCTTCAGGATAAAAACCGTTACCAGACGGTATATGCAAAGTATGATGGCTCTGCCGCTGCACCGACAGCGGGACTCCATTTTACACCGGAATTATTAAAAAAAGTAAAGGAAATGGGTGTGGAGATCGCAGAGGTGACACTTCATGTAGGGCTTGGTACATTCCGCCCGGTCAAGGAGACGGATGTATTAAAACACCATATGCATTCGGAATTTTACCGGATCGAACAGTCCGAGGCAGATAAGATCAACCATGCAAAAGAGACCGGACATCGTGTCATTGCGGTAGGAACGACCAGCACGCGTACTTTGGAGGCGGCATCGGACGAGAACGGTTTCCTGCGCGAGACAAGCGGATGGACAGAGATCTTTATTTATCCGGGTTACAGGTTTAAAGTCATTGATTCCCTGATTACCAATTTCCATTTGCCGGAATCCACACTGGTAATGTTAGTTTCAGCACTGGCAGGACGGGAACATGTGTTAAACGCATATGAAATTGCCGTGCAGGAGAAATATCGTTTCTTTAGCTTTGGGGATGCAATGCTGATAACGGATACAACAGTTTAAATGATCTGAAAAGATGCAACAGACAGCATGATTTACGGGCAAAATGATTGCTTGAAAAAATCACGAAAGAGAAGGAAAATTACGGAATGGAAGAGAAAAGACATCATAAGCGTTTAAAACTCGACGTTTCCATCCAGTTAGAACGTCTGACAGAAGATGGAACGACGACATATGATTACACGCAGGTTGTAATTACGGATGTTTCGCGTGGCGGAATCGGCTTCCAGTCCGACGAACCTTTGGAAGTGGGGGGATATTATAATACCAGAATCCAGATATGGACGAAAGAGGTGATCGATGCAGTCATCGAGATCGTGCGTAAGCAGAAAATGGAAGATGGAACCGACAAATATGGGGCAACTTTTATTGGAATGTCGGATACAGATGCAATAAAAATAGATATTTATCAGGTGTTTCGTGAAGCATAAAAGTATAAGAGATGAAGTATGCTTTTGATGACAGGATAAATGCAAAAAATCGAAGAGAGCCAGATAGGTCACATCCTAAAATAAAGATGATCTGTCTGGCTCTTTTTATGTCTGTCATTCTTCGTCCATAAGCTATCATTTATGAAAGCATAGGTATACGAATAAATTATTTGTAAGTCATAAAATTAATTATGCTTCATAAGAACTTACGGTAATTGTATAATCGCTTGTACCTTCCACATAAGTGGTTCCATCAGAGCCTTTGACGGTAACGGTGTTGCCATCCTCATCTGTAATGGTTCCCTTGCAGGTTAAAGAGGAGAGAGTGCTGTCCCCATCAACGATCCAGGTAGAACTGCTGTCAATGGTCAGATTTGCATAACCGTCTTCGCCATTTCCGGCATTGCTTTCATCCTGAACAAAACTTCCGGTCCAGGTACTTTTATTTTCAAGGGAAACGTCAAGCTGGCTGATGCTGTCCCAGATGATCTCCGTAAAAACTGGACGAATCGCCATCGGTACTGTCGGAGGAAGTGCGGTCTAATGTGATATCTTTTAAAGTAACGTTTGCGCCATTTGAAACAAGAACCGCATTTTCATCTTTTCCTGTGGATGAGAAAGAAGCATCCGAAACTTCGGTATCTTCCGTGTATTCTGTTACTGCATTGTAGGATTCCGGCTGGGAGGAAGCGCTGCCTCCCGGAGCGCCTCCGCCTGGAGTGTTACCTCCCGGCTGACCGCCGGCGTTGTCAGAGATCGTTACAGTTGCAGCGTTACCATCATCATCTAAGGTGATCGTTACTATAGTACCTTCTGATAAAGCGGAAAGTGTTGTTTCTTTTCCATCTTTGTCATAATAGATGGTAGAGTCGGTCAGATTGATCGTCTCAGTTGTCATATTACTCATATCCGGGGCACCGCCGTTGTTGGAAGGGGCAGAATTGTTGTCTCCACTAGGCAGATTGCCAGGGGTTTCGGTGGAATCTGCGCCATCAGAGTCAGGTTTGTCAGGTGCCTCTGTTGAATCGCTGTTGTCAGAGTTCCCGTTGTCTGCTGGGGCACCACCTTTGTTATCGCTCGGTGGATTGCCCGGTGTTTCGCCCTGATCGCCGCCCGGCATGGCTGCAACTGTGATCGTGCTGTCGGTAATTTCGGAAATCATTCCGGTTACCGTGTTTTCATCTGATTTTGCATCAGTGTCCTCCGTAGATGTTTCCACTGTGCTTTCTACAGAAGAAGAGGTATTTGTGTTATTACCTGTACTATTGTTTGTGCTGCCGCATCCGGAAAAAATCAGTGTTCCTGCCAATGCGATACATAATAATGCTTTTTGATATTTCATAATGTTTGTCACTCCTTTTTTGTTGATAGCTGTATTCTATCGGGGGAATGTGACGGTTAGATGAAGCCGGGTTGGAAGTTGCGTGAATTTACAGAGAAGATTGTGTGGAATGAAAATAGAGGTGAAAATCCTTTTTTGAAAAAATTTTAAATTTTATGAAATTTACTATTGTAGATTTTTGAAAAGTGTGCTAAACTATATTTGTATCCATGAACTAGTTTATAATGTAAACAGTTCAACTCAAGAAGCTGTATTCTGATTAACGTCAGAATATGGCTTTTTGACTGTCTGGAGTTCTTTTTGGGATGTTCTATAATCCGGCATTTCGCCATTTACCCCAAATTTGAAATACAAGTGTTATATTTATATAAGAAAAAATACAAATAAAATCTTATAATTCAGGAATATTAATTGAAAGGGAGCGGAAACTTTTATATAATAGAGATAAAGTACCGGTAAGTTTAAAAGAAAATGTAATCACAAAAGAAAATTGCAGGGAGGAATGGGTTATGTACAAAAGATAACTGGCAGGTCTGCTTGCTGTTACAGTGACCATGACGGGAATTTCATTTCCGGACAGTGTATTTGCTGCGCAGGATGATACGGCAGTTGTACAGGAAGAGGAGTCTGGGACAGAGAGCAGTAAAGTTACGGAAAGCGAAGAAACAGAAGAATCGGAAGAGATTCTGACAGAAAAGACCGGATCAGACGGTACAGAAACAGAACTGGACGAAATACAAGCGGCTGAAATCGTACAGACAGAGACAGAAAATGAAGCAGATATGACAGAAACAGAGGAGACTGTCGAAATTAAAGAGACGGAAACAGAAGAGCAGACAGAGGAGTTACAGGAGACAGAGAAAACGGATGCCAGGGTTACCTCAGAATTGATGGTCAGAGGAACAGACAGTTTCGGATCAATGTTTGCACAGGAATTTTCTGGTGTTGCAGCCGAGCAGGCTGAAAATAATGGATGTAATGTGTTTTCGATTGATATGAGCGGAAATCAGGCATCTGTTTCTTTTGAAACAACACAGGATGCAACACTTGTCGTTGCAGTATATGATGAGAACGGCAATCAGATGCTGGCTTCGGGAAAAAAGAACGTAACAAATACAGAGACAGAAACAACAGTAACGATCAATTCCGGCACGATTCCGCAATATTATCTGGTGCGTGGATATCTGATTGAAACAGAGACACTTCGTCCGATCTGTACGGTATATGAATCCTCTATGTATACACAGGAAATGCAGGAGTTTTTAGCAAAGACAACAGATGATTTTGACGAAGAAAAAGTACTGAATTTGGATGATGATGATACGAACAATTTTGCGGTCTATGGAGACGATACCATTATCATTCCGTCTGATACAGAAAAAAATATTGTGGTGTCGGCAGATGATTCCACAAATACATATGTGATCAAAAAAGCAGATACAGACATGACATCTTTGGAAGAAGGAGATATTTTTTCCTATGAATATGCAGATGGTCAGTTTATTATAACGAAAGTTGCATCGATTGATGTAAATGGAACAACGGTTACGATTACCGGTGATGACATTGAAATGGAGGATGTATTTTCCTATGTCAAAATTGATGCATCAGATGATCTTGCAAACGCAACGATCGATCCGTCTGCCTGTGGGGATGGTGCCACATATGAGGGACTTTCGGATGAGCCGGAGAACAGTGAGTATAAAGCAGCCGACATCAGTGGAAGTGTCAAAAAGACAATGAAATTCAGATTGGATAAATCAGGAAAAGATTCTGATGGAAGTTACAGTATTTCAGGCGGTTTGTGGATGCGGATTACATGTTCTGCAAAATTATATCTTACATTTTCCAAGTGTTATGTGGAATTAAAGCTGGATTATAAAGGCAGCCTTGATATTACAGCAAAAGGAAAATTTACAGCAACTGTACCGCTACCGTCTGTGGGATATATGTTTTATGGTATTATTGTGGAACTGACGCCGTCTATGATATATGAGTGGGAAATTAATGGTGCAGTCGGCGCTGATATCAGTGGTACTTTTGGCATTCAGGCAGATAACAATGGAATTACAAGCCTGACCACAATGCCAAAATGTACGCCTAAACTAAAAATCAGTGGAAGTTTTTACTGGGGGCTTTCTTTAGAACCGCGTGTAAAAATTTTGAGTAATAATGTTGCTTCTGCAAGCCTTACAGGTAAAGCGGGCATTAAGTTAAATGCATCATGGAAACCGGAAATCCTAAAACAGGAAAAGACGATTCATAGCTGTGAAAAATGTATTGAAGGAAAAATTAATGCAGAGCTTACGCTAAAAGCAGGCGTGAAAATGCTGAGTAAAATTTCCTATAATATAAATTTAATTGGGGAGTCGAAGAAAATCGCTGATTTTTATTATTCCATTGATCATAATGATTATGGTCTGACGAAGTGTCCGCATTTAAGTTATCGTTTGAATCTGGTTGTGGTTGACACGGATGGTAATCTGCTGCCGGATACTGTAGTAACGATTACGGATCAGACAGGACAGTTTGAGGAAGTAAAGAAAAAGACGGATATGCTTGGCAAATTATCAGTCTATCTGCCGGAAAGCCGGTATACGATCACTCCGGTAAAAGATGGGTATGTACCTACCAGAAGAAACATTGAAATCCATATGGATGAGACGATAGATGACTTGCGGATTACATTGTGTAAGACAGTTGGAGGCGGGACAGGAAATAATTCAGAGAATCAGATCAATACAATAAGACCGGATGTGGGGATAAATAGTTATTCACAGGTGTTAAGTTTAGGAGATTATCACAGTGGAGTAATCGCGCAGGATGGCAGTTTGTATATGTGGGGAGTTAATGATTTTGGACAGATAGGAGATGGAACGACAAAGAATAGATATAAGCCAACGAAGATACTGGATCATGTAGTATCAGTAAGTTTAGGAGATTATTATAGTGGAGCAATTACGCAGGATGGCAGTTTGTATATGTGGGGATCGAATGTTTATGGACAGATAGGCGATGGAACGACAGAGGACAGATATAAGCCAACGAAGATACTGGATCATGTAATAGCAGTAAGTTTAGGATATTGTCACAGTGGAGCAATTACGCAGGATGGCAGTTTGTATATGTGGGGATCGAATGATTCTGGACAGATAGGCGATGGAACGACAGAGGATAGATACAAGCCAACGAAGATACTGGATCATGTAATAGCAGTAAGTTTAGGAGTAAGTCACAGTGGAGCAATTACACAGGATGGCAGTTTGTATATGTGGGGATCGAATGTTTATGGAGAGATAGGAGATGGAACGGAAGAGGATAGGTATAAGCCAACGAAGATACTGGATCATGTAATAGCAGTAAGTTTAGGAGTAGGTCACAGTGGAGCAATTACACAAGACGGCAGTTTGTATATGTGGGGATGGAATTCTGATGGACAGATAGGAGATGGAACGACAAAGGCTAGATACACCCCAACCCAAATTACCATCCCCGGTGGTGTAGCCCTCCCATCTGATCTGAAATTTGATTTTGATATATCAACACAATCGGAGGAAGCATCCGCGGATTCTGTATTGGCTTCAGATACAGCAGTGGACTCTACAAAGCAGGCACCCGAGTCTGAATTAGCAGACCAGCCAGAATTATTTGAAGAAGAGGAAGTCTCCGTATTCAAAGCCGACACCACCGAAACCAACACCGCCATCGGCACACAGACGGCATCTTTCAAAAACCTGACGCCGAACGATACCTACAATTTTTATGTGGCAAGATCCCTGACTGCAGATGACCTGCTCGCCTCTGACAATATTTTAGATATCCGTCAGGCAGTGGCAGGGGAAGATGGCAGGATGAGTGTGACCTACCAGCCGAGAGAGACGGACGATAATGCAGTTATTTTTGTTGTCGGAAGTACACCAAAAGATCTTTCCGGTGCGCAGATCACGATTGGAAACACCACATATAACGGTACGGCAAAAAGTGTGACAGCAGCGGTTGAATGTGATGGTAAAACATTAGTCGAGGGACGTGATTATCTGGTGACAGGTGGGTTTGAGATCACAGGTACAGGTACTTATACATTAACGATCATAGGTACAGGTACTTATACCGGAACGGCGTCTGCAGCATATACGGTGACCTGTCAGCACAATTATACGGAGAGCATAACGAAACAGCCGACCTGCACTGAACCGGGAAGAAAGACTTTAACCTGCAGTATCTGTGGGGCAGTCAAGGATACTACATCGATTCCAAAGACAGCGCATACTTATAAAAACAAAAAGGTGACAAAGCGTGCAACAACCAGTAAAAATGGTACATTTACAGCAGTATGTTCGGTATGTGGGGCAGAACAGACGGAAGTGATTTATGCTGCAAAAACGATAAAACTTTCCAAAACATCTATGACGTATAATGGAAAGAAGCAGAAACCATCTGTAACTATTACGGATGCGGCAGGAAAGAAGCTGAAAAACGGTACTGATTATAAGGTGACTTATCCGAAAAAGACACAAAATGTTGGAAAATATACAGTGACGGTGACATTAAAAGGCAATTATACAGGAACCGTAAAAAAGACATTTACGATTCTGCCAAAGAATACAGCCATTTCCAAACTGACAGCTTCAAAAAATACAGTCACGGTAAAATGGAGGAAACAGACCAAACAGACCGCTGGTTATGAGATCCAGTATTCCACCAGCAGTAAATTTACAAAAAAGACGACAAAGACTGTAAAAGTTACAAAGAACAGTACAACCTCCAAAAAGATTACAAAGCTGAAAGCAAAGAAAAAATATTATGTACGCATCCGGACGTATCAGACTGTCAAGGTCGGGAAAAAATCGACAAAGATTTATTCAGGCTGGTCGAAAGCAAAGACGATTACAACGAAGAAAAGTTGACATTACTACCCGAAATTGATACTATGATTACAGAACAAGCGGTTGTAATAAAAAGTCCTCCGCCATAAGGCGGAGGGCTTTTTTAGCACTATCAATATGCAATGTGAATAATCATTGCCTATTAATTTTAATGGAATTATAATAAAACAATATAACAAAGGAAAAAGAGGTTATTTGTTCTCCTCATTCAAAATACTTAAGCAGAGTTGAAGAAAGGGAGGACATGTGAGGTGTTAAACGTGAAGCTGAAATGGATTGAATTCGAGAATTTAAGAACAGGACTAAAGATTGAACGTGTTGTATTTAATGATGATATCACATTGTTGGTTGGTCTGTCTGGTGTTGGTAAAACCCAGATATTAAATGCGATAGAATATTCTCTGAAATTGGCTGTAAATAAGAATTTACGTCTGGAACCATATAATACGACTTTATGTTTTCAAATTGGAGAGGAAGTATATGTATGGTCATATAGAATACAGCAGGATCATGCAGAGGATATTTTTGAGTCAAAAGAAATAAAGTATTTTTTTGCCTATGAAAAACTTCAGAATATAAAAGGTGATATACTGATGCAGCGTACACCTGATACGATTCAGGTGACAGGTTATGATAAGGTACCGACACCTAAAAAAGATGAAAGTTTATTAGTACAATATTCGGAAGATGCCTTTGTCAAACCAATAATTTCTGAAATGTTAAAATTATATCCAATAGAAATTGAAATGGATGTGAGAGGGGCAATTGCGCAGGAAAGTTTTAATATGTTTAAAGCAAAGATTAAAGAAAGCTTTAAGGAAAATGAAAAACAGCCTTTTGAAAAATTCAGCCATTTACCTGTTCCTCTAAAGATTTATATAACAAAAGAATATTATCCTCAAATGTACGCACAGATTTTTTCTGCGGTTAAGGAGCTGTTTATGGAGATTAACAGTATAGATATTGTTGAGGATCCTGATCGTGAAATATATATGGTGGCAATAGATGTATATGGAAAAAGATTATTGCAGCATGAAATATCCAATGGAATGTTAAAAACGATATACTATATTGTTGAGTTGATCACTATGTCAAAAAACTCTTTAGTATTAATAGATGAATTTGAGAATGGATTAGGGGTAAATTGTATAGATGTATTGGCAGAACTATTATTGGGGGAAAGAAGGGATTTACAGTTTGTTATTACCAGCCATCATCCTAAAATTATAAACCAGATTTCAAATAAGAAATGGAAGATCATTGAAAGAGACATTGCGACGGTAAAAAATTTTACAGCTGAAGAGTATGGAATCATGCATAGTCAGCATGATGCATATTTTAATTTGATAAACAGATGGGAATTTGAAGGTAAGATATAAATGAATTATTATTTTTTGCTTGAAGATGAAAAGTCCTTTATAAAGGTTTTGCCTGAATGGTTAAAATATATGGGGATACAAAACACCAGAGTGCAGGATATTACATATGTTCGGGAAAATAATTATGTGATGCAGAGCGGACAAGGTGTTACGCAGCTGATCACAAGAGTTTTATTCCAGACGATAGATACAATTCTGCTGAATCCGGGAAAAATAGATGAATTAATAGTGATTTTGGATTCGGAAGAATATAATGAACAAGAACGAAAAAAACAGGTTGAAAACATTATCAAGGAATATATTGACAAGAAGAATTGTGCTGTAGATTTTTTATATAAAGTTTTTGTCTGCAATCATTGTTTTGAAACATGGCTTTTAGGAAATGGTAATTTATATCCGGATATTAGACCGGAAGGAGATTTTCAGCCATATTACGACAAGTATAATATAAAAGTAAATGATCCTGAATTAATGGCTGTGCCGGACGATATAAAAGAAACGATAGCTGTTTATCATTTCCATTATTTACATGAAATGTGCAGATATAACAGAGTACGGTACAGTAAGAAAAAACCTATGGAGATGGCAAAAAAAGCATACTTTGATACGCTGGTATCAAGAATAGAAAATAGTGATCACTTACATTCATTTGCTCAGTTTTATGAGTACTTTGTAAATGAACAAAAATGACTATTCAACCGATAATAAAATGCCGTACGATCAACCGACCGTACGGCATTTTCCTACCTTTCATAAATCGTATAATGATGTTTCTTAAGCAGTGCAACCGCCAGCGCTAATGATTCCCCGTCATACATTTCAAGTCTCAAAACACCGCCTTCAAACTCACGGTTGTGAATGATCCCGATATTTTTGATACTTAAATTATTGCTCGCAAGGATCGTTGCGACGGTGGCGATCCCACCGGTCTCATCGATCAGGTCTAAGTACAGTTCGTAAACATTCTTCAAAGCACCTTTTGCCGTGATTGTGATGGAATCACGGTAATCTTTGGCTGCAGTAAAGGCATCTAACAGTGCAGGGGAATCTGCATCTGCAATGTTCGTGCGCATTACCTCTAATGTATGGATATAGCTGTCCAATAATTTTAAAATCTGTTCCTGATTGGATAAACAGATATTTTCCCACATGACAGGAGAAGAAGATGCGATACGCGTGATATCTTTAAAACCTCCGGCTGCGATGGTTTTCATGATCTCATTTTCATCGTCCGATTCCCGCACCAGGTTGACAAGGCTGTATGCGATCACATGCGGCAGATGACTGATCGCTGCGGTCGCATAATCGTGCTGCTCATAACCTAAAACCAGAGGAATTGCGCCGAGAGAGCGCACCAGCCCGGTCAGTTCTTCCACAGCAGGGGAAGGACTCTTTGTGGTCGGTGTGATAATATAGTAAGCATTTTCCAAAAGCGTCTCTGAAGCATTAGAAAGACCGGTCTTCTCAGAACCCGCCATCGGATGACCGCCGATAAAATTGGCTTCAAGGCCGAGTCTTATCACTTCTCTGTGGATCTCCGTCTTGACACTGCCGACATCCGTGATGATGCAGTCCGGAGAAATTACATCTTTCAACTGCTGCAGATATTCAATATTTCTCTTGGTCGGCGTGCACAGAAAAATGTAATCACAGTCTGCGAAATCCTTCAGTTCACATGGTGTATTGTTTATGATCAAATGTTCTTTATAAGCTTCGGCAACTGTTTCTGCATGGTGTGCAGTTGCAATCATTGTAAGTTCCGGATGAAGTGCATGCAGTTTTTTTGCAATGGAACCGCCGATGAGTCCGAGTCCGATAAAGCCTATTTTCTGAAGTGACATATATAAAAATCCCCCTGTTAGATGTTAAAGTTCTGTTCTCATAATTCTTTACCTATCATAGACATAAATTGCAAGAAAGTCAACACGTTAAAGTATAAAAGTGCATATTGCATGAAAAAATAATCAAAGTATGGATGAAATGTGAACACTATGTAAACATTCCATGCAAATGGTTATAAATTATTTAAAATGCATACATAATATATAAACAA
>ERZ833608.1488-NODE-1488-length-14913-cov-220.975030_pt1 | contig 14913 bp, 10 predicted proteins | sample MGYA00519694_ERZ833608 | MGnify/ENA primary metagenome ERZ833608 (study PRJEB31850, sample SAMEA3708742) | human gut metagenome | biome: human gut; feature: human-associated habitat; material: faeces | place: China | collected 2014 ... | reverse complement strand
AAAAGTAGAGAAACCCTTTCTAACACGCAAACTTTTCAGAGAAAACTTTTTGGGGAGGTGGATAGCACATACTAAAAAAGCCTTGCTTCACATTTTGCCCTTAGTAACGTGTAAAAACAACTTCCGCAGTGTTTATATGTGCTTCGCACTTTAGGGCTTTTAATAACAAATATAAACTGCAATTTATCGAAGAGACAGAAATGAGCCTCAATTATTCATTAATATTCTTCGTTAAATCTTTTGTTCATTCTGCATTAAGTACCTTTTTCGTTAAACGTTTCGTCAATCTCTTGTTTGCTTCGGTTAATTTACGCAACTTTGCAGCAAACTCAATCTTAAATAATTAACAACTGAATGACAACACTTACGATTCTGATTGTAGCGGTGTTCGTATTTGGCTATTTTATGATAGCCATTGAGAGCCTAACAAAAATTGACAAGGCAGCGATAGCACTGCTTATGTTTGTGGGTTGTTGGACACTATTTATGTTCGACCCCGCACAGTACATCACTTCAGCTATTGGCGACAAAATACCCCAGGCAGTGAATGAGGTGATAGAACATCACTTAGGTTCGACGGCAACGACCCTCTTCTTCCTTATGGGAGCGATGACGATAGTAGAATTGGTCGACCAAAATGGAGGTTTCAACTTTGTACGCGACATGATGCGTACGAAGAGCAAACGCGGTCTACTGTGGCGCATCGCGTTTATGACATTTATCCTCTCCGCCATTCTCGACAATCTGACGACGAGTATCGTGATGATTATGATCCTACGTAAGTTGGTGTCAGATCACAAAGACCGTATTATATATGCCTCATTGGTAATCATTGCAGCCAATTCTGGAGGAGCTTTCTCACCCATTGGCGACGTGACGACGATTATGCTATGGAACAAAGGACTTATCACAGCTCCTGGCGTGATAAAAGAGATACTCATTCCTTCTATCGTTTCGATGGTGATCCCCGCCTTTATCCTACAATATTCGCTCAAGGGCGAGCTAAAGTTTAATAAGACGACGAGTCAAAACGTACTGCCCGACGACTTAACGGCACGCCAACGTAAGGTAGTATTCTTCCTCGGTGTAGGCGGCTTGATCTTTGTACCAATCTTTAAGAGTATCACCCACTTACCACCATTCGTAGGCATTCTGCTCGTACTCGGTGTACTTTGGACGACAACAGAAATATTTTATCGCCACCTCGGCCACACCGAAGAGAAAGGAGCTATGCAGAAGCGCGTGACGAATATGCTTTCGCGCATCGATATGGGCACAATCCTCTTCTTCTTAGGCATCTTGATGGCAGTGGCCTGCCTTGAGACGATTGGCGTATTAACGCAATTAGGCACGGGCTTGAACACCGTGTTCGACGGCAACCACTTCTTAGTGACTGGTATCATCGGCGTTCTATCAAGCATTGTTGACAATGTACCTTTGGTAGCAGGCTGCATGGGCATGTACCCCGTAGCAGAAATGGGCGACTTCGCGCAAGACGGCATCTTCTGGCAGTTGTTGGCTTACTGTGCAGGTGTAGGCGGTTCGATGTTGATCATCGGTTCGGCAGCTGGCGTAGTCGTAATGGGCTTAGAGAAGATTTCCTTTGGTTGGTATATGAAGCACATCACGTGGATAGCCTTTGTTGGTTACATGGCCGGTATCATCTGCTACTACATGCAGCGCGTGGTGATAGGATTGTAAACTGGGGCCTCTCCCCCTAACCCCCTCCCCGACCGGGGAGGGGGGACAGGTTACCTTTACCTGCTGCGTTTCTAACTGAAAACCAGCAGAGAACTCAAGAGGAAAGAGTAACTTGTTCCCCCTCCCCAGTCGGGGAGGGGGTTAGGGGGAGAGGCCGTAATTTTATTCGTTCTAACCCTACCTAATTTATTACAAATCATTACTTTTGCACGTAATAACGTTATACGTATAAAACTCACAACAATGAAAATAGCACTGATTGGCTACGGTAAAATGGGCCACATGATAGAAGATATTGCTCGCCAACGCGGCCACGAGATCGTTTGCATCATCGACATAAACAATATGGACGACTTCGAGAGCGAAGCCTTTCGCAGCGCTGACGTGGCCATAGAGTTTACCAATCCTACAGCAGCCTACGGCAATTACCTGCGCGCTTGGAAGCAAGGCGTAAAGGTAGTAAGCGGCAGTACAGGTTGGCTGAAGGAACACGAAGCCGATGTGCGCCGTGCTTGTACGGAAGAAGGTCACACCCTCTTTTGGGCATCAAACTTCTCACTCGGTGTAGCCATCTTCTCAGCAGTCAATAAGTACTTAGCACGCATCATGAATGCTTACCCCACCTACGATGTGAGCGAGGTAGAGACCCACCACATTCATAAGCTCGATGCCCCCAGCGGAACGGCTATCACCTTGGCCGAACAGGTATGTGCCGAGTTAGATCGTAAAGACGATTGGGTGAAGGGAGAAGTGCTCAACGCTGACGGCACAACTACGGGTTCGAAGGAACAACCCAAGAACCTCCTTCGCATTGATGCCATTCGCGAGGGCGAAGTGCCAGGCATTCATACTTTGACCTACGACTCACCAGCCGACATGATACAGATTACCCACTCCGCCCACAACCGCAGCGGATTTGCCTTAGGTGCCGTGTTAGCAGCAGAGTTTACTGCTACCCACGAGGGACTGCTCTCTACTGACGACCTTTTCCAATTCTAAAACTGATACGATGTGTAAATGGGTAAAAGGTTTAATGTCTTTATAACCTAAACGCAGCCACAATAAAGGCGAACTTTCACACATTTGCACATTCTCACATTAACCAAGCATTTGCACATTTGCACATTTGCACATTCTCACATTCTCACATTTGCACATTAACCAAGCATTTGCACATTAACTAACCATTTTCATGACCGAAAATAAGCAACAAAATAAACAAGAGAAAAAGCCCGCTTGGATAAGTTTTTGCATCACAACGGTGCTCTACCTTGCCTTCTTATATTGGGTAGGGTCGTGGTGGGGACTCTTGGTGATGCCCCTCATCTACGACCTTTACATCTCACGTAAGATCAACTGGAGCTGGTGGCGCGAACCCGAAGTAGGCCCTGCCACACGCTTTGTGATGAGTTGGGTTGACGCCATTGTATTTGCATTGGTGGCTATCTATTTCTTAAATCAGTTCTTCTTCCAAAACTTTGTTATCCCTTCGTCATCACTCGAGAAGACGTTGCTCACGGGCGACTACCTCTTGGTATCAAAGCTATCGTATGGCCCTCGCATACCGCAAACGCCCCTTACGATGCCGCTTACGCAGCACACGTTGCCTATCCTCAACTGTCGCAGCTACCTTGAATGGCCACAGTGGGAATATCGTCGCGTGAAGGGGTTGGGCGACGTACAGTTGAACGACATCGTAGTCTTCAACTATCCCGCAGGCGACACCGTAGCCCTCAATCAGCAAAATCAAGACTACTATCGTATGGCTTATCAGTTGGGCGACCAAATGTTGGGCGGGCAGCCAGCTACGCCCGATGCAGAACCCACGTTGGCTTCTGCCTCGTTGCGTCCTAACATGAGCTACGACGAGCAGCAAAACTTCTTTCGCAAACTTTATGCGGCAGGAACGAGCTATATGCGCAGCCAGCCCGAACAATTTGGCGAAGTCGTTTCGCGTCCTACCGATCGCCGCGAGAATTACGTAAAGCGTTGTGTGGGACTGCCTGGACAGACGCTGCAAATTCGCAACAATGTGGTCTACTTGAATGGTAAACCCAATCGCGAACCCGAGAATGTGCAGTACGCCTACGAGGTAACGTTTAAGCAAGACTTGCCTGAAGACTTAAAACTCGAACTCGGCATAACCGACGAGGACCTCTACACTTCTCGCAATGGTCAGACCGTGTGGATGCCACTTACGCGTGTCGCTAAGCAAGCGCTGCAACGTCGCCCCGACATCGTAAGCAGCATTCGTCCTGCACAGCCCGCTGCCGATTGGCTCTATCCGCAGAATATGGTGAAGTCGTGGACGACGGCCAACTATGGTCCCGTATGGATACCGAAGAAGGGAGCTACCTTGCAACTCACCTTGGCCAACCTGCCCATTTACGAACGTCCTATCCGCGTATATGAAGGAAATGACCTACAAGTGCGCGGTGGTAAGATATATATTAATGGTAAGCAGACGGATAAGTACACCTTCCGCTTGAACTATTATTGGATGATGGGCGACAATCGCGACAACTCTGCCGACTCTCGCTTCTGGGGCTTTGTGCCTGAGGACCACATCGTGGGCAAACCGCTCTTCGTTTGGCTCTCACTTGATGGCGACTACGGCTGGTTCAGCGGTCACCACGTGCGCTGGAACCGTTTCTTTAAGCGCGTGTGGGATATTCAGTAACTCAAGTTTCGAATTTAACAAGGGCGGGCTGAAAGCCCAATGTGGCACATAGCCCAGGGCAAGCGAAGCGGCACCCTGGGTATCGCATGTTGGAACAGTCGCGCCCTGTAAGGGCAAAAGCTTTAAGACATGGCGCAAGTATTGAACAAAATATACATACGGTGTTCCACTTTAAGACCGCTAAATCAGCTATCAAGCAAGAATAACAACATAAAGGGTTAAAGCTTTTGCCCTTACAGGGCGCGGAGACTCTACTATGCGGGAACCCCAGGGTGTCGCTTCGCTTGCCCTGGGCTATGTGCTACATTGGGCTTTCAGCCCGCCCTTGCTAAATCCGAAACTCAGCAACAAAAAAGCTTGTTAACCCTCAAAGAAGAGAATGCTTTTCAAACGCAATACAACAAACAATGCTATCGTGCCTTCACGTGCAAGGCAAGTGTGGCGGTGGGTGAGACCCTATGTGGTGCTCATCTGCCTGATTGTCTGCCTGCGTTTGTTCATCATCTCACCCATTGTGTTGCCAGGCAATCGACACGCGTTAGTGAGTTTAACCTACTATGGACTCCGTGTGCCAGGCGAACAAATGTGGGGCTACCACCGTTGGGGCTATCGCGTCCCAGCGAAGCATGACGAAGTCGTATTTACATGTTCCGATACGCGTGACCGCGAGTTCACACTTACGGGCCGTTGCCAAGCGGGGCCAGGCGAAACGATATGGATTGACCCCGTGCGCCAGATTGTTATTCCAGGACGCACATCGCCCGATGCACAACCCATTCGTATTCCAGCGCACAACAGTAGCATTCGCGTTACCCCCTACAACGCCCGAATTTTGGCCTACTTGATGCAACATTATGAACATTGCAACAATGTGCGCGTCAATCGCTTTGGCCAACTTGAGATGGACGGCCAAACCCTGTCACGCGTCCGCCTCCTACGCGACTACTTCTGGATAGAGATGCGTCCCGACTCCTTCTTACTCATTCCCCACGACAATTTGGTGGGAAAGGTACTTTTTTAGTTGACAAGTTAACGAGTTGTTTTTTAGTTAACGAGTTAACAAGTTGACGAGTTAACAGGTAAGTTTCCCACCAAGAACGTACTTACCCGTTAACTCGTCAACTCGTTAACTTGTCAACCTCCCCCAAAAAACTCGTCACCAAGAACAAACTTACCCGTTAACTCGTCAATTCATTAATTTGTCAACCTCCACAAAAAAATAACTTGTCTACAAAGATGTTACTCCTCAGCACCGCCTATTTAGCCCCCATACAATATTATGCCCACCTTTACGCTGCCCATGAGACAATAGAGGACAGAGGCGAACATTACGTAAAGCAAACCTATCGCAACCGATGCTACATCGCTACGCCTACGGGGGCACAACCCCTTACACTACCCATTGTACGCGATGGTGCCGTCCACACCGCTGTGCGCGATATTCGCCTCTCCGACCACGGCAAATGGCAACACCTGCATTGGACCGCGCTCACCTCAGCTTACGAGAGCAGTCCCTACTTTGAATATTATGCCGACGACTTTCGGCCACTCTACGAACAACACTTTGACTTCCTCGTCGACTTCAACGACGCTTTGCGCCAAACGGTGCTTTCGTTGCTCAGTCTTGATAAAAACATCACACCAAGCAACGAATATGTCACCCCAACGCCCGAAATGACCGACTTGCGTTCCGTCATTTCACCAAAGCAATCCCTTGAAGCCGACACAGCCTTCCGCCCCACACCTTATTACCAAGTATTTAAAGAGCGTACAGGCTTTATACCTAATCTCAGTATTGCAGACTTGCTCTTTAATATGGGGCCTGAAAGCCGATTGGTGTTGAAGAAGAGTTTTTTTAGTTGATGAGTTCTTTAGTTGACGAGTTAACAAGTAGACAAGTTAACAGGTAAGTTTGTTTAAAGGCAACTTCCTTGTCAACTCGTCAACTAAAAAACTCGTCAACCCCGTCAACAAAAGAACGAAGAGAATCATGGACTTTCATACCCACAATCTCATGGCCACCGATGCCATTATTAATATGCCTAAAGAGTGGTTGCTCTGTCCAGCGTTATATACGCCACGTGCTGAGGCCACCTATTCCGTGGGCATTCACCCTTGGTGGACAATCGACAAGGACGAGACCGAACGAATGTTGCACAATCTACCACAACTGCTCTCTCTCCCACAAGTAATAGCCTTAGGAGAGTGTGGATTAGATGCCCTACAAGGGGCATCACTTGAAGAGCAAGAACGCATCTTCATCGCACAAATAGCATTTGCCGAAAAGTTTACCAAACCCGTCACGCTCCACATCGTACGTTGTTTCGACCGCTTATTGCGCATAAAGAAGCAATTAAATCCTACCACCCAATGGACCGTGCATGGCTTTCGAGGCAAACCCGCCTTAGCCGAACAATTACTTCGGGCAGGACTCAACCTCAGCTTTGGAACGCATTACAACTCCCAAAGTTACGAAATTACGCCTCCCAATCGCCGCTATAGCGAAACAGATGATGAATGATAAACTGAACATTAATAAACATTAAGGCGCGCTTCGCGCTTGTTTTTTTAACATTAATGTCTCATTAATCGACCATTAATCTTTTTCGTTAATCTTTTCATTAATCTTGTTCTATAGTCTACCATTGAACAATTTCTCTTCTTATGTCTTTAATGAAAAGATTAATGGTCGATTAATGGAAAGATTAATGACCAAGATTAATGGTCGATTAATGAAACATTAATGTTCAAAACCCAAAGCGCGAAGCGCGCCTTAATGTCCATTTTTGTTACCTTTGCACCATTAATCAACGTAACCGCATTCAGTATGAAGAAATTACTCTCTCTGCCCCCTAACGTGGTAGAGACGTTTCATGATATTACCGGACTCTCGGCGCAAGAGTACTATTGCACCTCCGACCCCGCTGATCACAAACTCGGTTCGGGCGGAGGCACTGCTTGGCTCTTAGCTTCAGCTCATGCCGATGAAGGCAACGGACGCACTTTCGACGAATGGTTAGGGAGTGAAAAGCGCATATTACTCCACGCAGGCGGACAAAGCCGCCGCTTACCCGCCTATGCTCCCAGTGGCAAAGTGCTGACCCCCATACCCGTATTCCGTTGGGCACGCGGCCAACGCATCAACCAAACACTGCTCGACCTACAGATGCCTCTCTACCGCGAGATCATGCGCAAAGCACCCGACACGCTCCATACGCTCATAGCCAGTGGCGACGTCTTGATGCGCGCTACCGAACCGCTGCAAGAAATACCCGAAGCCGATGTCGTTTGCTACGGCCTGTGGGCCAGCCCCGAACAGGCTTCCCACCACGGCGTGTTTATGATGAACCGCGAACACCCCACAGAATTGGACTTTATGCTCCAAAAGCCCACTACGGAGCAACAAGCACAGTTGATGCCTACCCACCTCATGTTGATGGACATCGGTGTGTGGCTCCTCAGCGATAAGGCCGTGCGATGTCTGATGCAAAAGACCGCCCCCGAAGCTTCGGCTCAGCAACTCAATACGCCAGGCGGAAATGCACTGAGCGTACCCACCTGCTACGACCTTTATAGCGAGTTCGGTTGTGCCTTAGGCTGTCACCCCTCACTCCCCGATGAGGCTTTAAAAGAACTCAAGGTGGCCATACTTCCCCTCCCAGGTGGCGAATTTTACCACTACGGCACAGGCCCCGACATGATCCAATCCTCTGTGGCGATACAGAATTTGGTCAAGGACCAACGCCTTATTCTACAGAAAGGCGTAAAACCACAGTCATCAGTCTTTACGCAAAACACGGTTCTTATCAACCGTCCCACCCCCCACACCCAGCAAGTGTGGATAGAGAATGCCTACATCACCGCAGGTTGGCACTACACCAGTCGCAATATTATCACGGGCATTCCCAACAACCATTGGCAGTTGACATTAGCCGAAGGACAATGTATCGACATCGTGCCCGTTGGCGATACATTATATGCTGTGCGCCCCTATGGCTTCGACGATGCCTTCAGAGGCAACGTGACAGAGAGTGAAACGCTCTTTATTGGCAAACCCATTACCCAATGGCTCAGCCGACGCGGCATTCAGCCCACAGAGTTAGGACGCACCGACGACTTACAAGCAGCGCGCCTCTTCCCCCTCTCGACCGATGTCGACCTCTTGGGGCGTTTGGCAGAGTGGTTCCTTACTGACTATCCCGAACCCGCACTGACCGAGGTGTGGCGAAAGTTGCCCCGCCTCTCAGCCGACGAACTCTCAGCGCAAGCCAATCTTCCCCGCCTCTTCGCGCAGCGCAACGCTTTACAAGCTCAGACCATACCCATTGTCGCACAGAACTGGCAGCGCAGCGTCTTCTACCAAACCAACCTCAAAGACATGGCGCAGAAATATGCACAACATGGTTGGTCGCTGCCAAAAGCATTGCCAGAGGCTGCACCGCTGATGACGCGCATTCACGATGCCATGTTTCGTTCAGAGGCGCTGCGTCAGTCTGATAGCCAGCAAGCTGCAGCGTATGACAAACGAGCCTTCGACCTCCTACGTGAAGGACTGACCGAAAACGTGTTGCGCCATAAGAGTCAACCTCACATGACGACCTTTGCCGACCAAATCGTATGGGCACGCAGCAGTGTGCGCATCGATGTAGCGGGCGGTTGGACCGACACGCCTCCTTACAGCCTTACCTCAGGTGGCAATGTGGTCAACATGGCAATCAACCTCAATGGGCAACCACCTCTTCAGGTCTATGTAAAGCCTTGTAAAGAACCCGTCATCATCTGTCGTTCAATCGACCTCGGTGCCATGGAACGCATCGAGACATACGACGAACTGCAACAATATAATAAGGTAGGGTCGCCTTTCTCTATCCCCAAGGCCGCCCTTACATTGGCAGGCTTTATGCCTAATTTCGGTGTAGAGCAATATCAATCTTTGCGTCAACAGCTCGAAGCCTTCGGTTGCGGATTAGAGATTACGCTCTTGGCAGCCATTCCCGCAGGGTCGGGGTTAGGCACAAGTAGCATCTTAGCCGCCACCGTATTGGCCGCATTGAGCGACTTCTGCGGTTTGGGTTGGGACAAGAACGAAATCTGCAACCGCACCCTCGTCTTAGAGCAGTTGCTCACTACGGGGGGCGGTTGGCAGGACCAATACGGCGGTGTACTCCCAGGCATCAAACTCTTACAGACGACCGCAGGATTCGACCAAAACGCTGCCGCACGTTGGCTGCCCGAAACGTTGTTTGCCGACCCCGATATGCGTCCTTGCCACTTACTTTACTATACAGGCATTACGCGCACGGCCAAAAATATCTTAGCCGAGATTGTACGGGGCATGTTTCTCAACAATTCGCGCCACCTTCATCTGCTTGACAGTATGAAGCAGCACGCCCTGGCCGTTTTCGACACCCTTCAGATGAACAATCTCGAACACTACGGCCGCATGGTGCGTACCACATGGGAACAGAACAAAGCCTTAGACGCTGGCACCAATCCGCCCGCCATTGATGCCCTTTGCCGTCAGATCGACGACTTCTGCTATGGTTACAAACTCCCCGGTGCAGGTGGTGGTGGCTTCATGTACATGGTAGCCAAAGACGCTGAAGCTGCCGCACGCATCAAGCAGTTATTGACCGACCACCCTCTCACCACCAACTCTCGATTTGTCGACATGAGCATCTCACGCAAGGGACTACAGGTAAGTCGATCGTAATTAATGATAAACGAACAGCCTCTCCCCCTAACCCCCTCCCCGACCGGGGAGGGGGAACAAGTTACTTTTGCTTTTTGAGTTTTCTGCTGATTTCCAATTAGGAACGCAGCAAGTAGAGGTAACTTGTCCCCCTCCCCGGTCGGGGAGGGGGTTAGGGGGAGAGGCTGTTCGTTTGCACGATAAATGGTGTTAACCCCCGAAAACACTTGTTTTTCAATTTATTTGCGTATATTTGCACGTTCAATAGTGGCTAAAAGCGCCACCTTCTCACGAAATAATACGAAAACAAAAACAATAAAACACAAACAAACACATGCAAAACAAAGGATTTGTTAAAGTAATTGCAGTGCTGCTTTCCTTGATTTGCCTCATGTACCTCAGTTTCTCGTACCCCACCCATAAGTACGAGCAACAAGCTGAGCAAATGACCGCACAAGGCAAAGACGGCGCAGCCTACCTTGACTCAATGCGCAACGAGACCGTATGGCTCGGCAAAACACTCAAGGACTGCGAAGCCCTGCAGATTGGCCTCGGCCTCGACCTCAAGGGCGGTATGAACGTAGTGCTTGAGGTGAGCGTACCCGACGTTGTTAAAAACCTCGCCGGCGAGAGCGCCAACGACCCCAAGTTTAAGGAAGCCTACACAAAGGCCGTTGCCGAAGCTAAGAAAGGCAACGTTGACTTCGTTGACGCCTTCGTAAGCACTTACCAAGAGTTCAACGGCAAGAACAAACTCGCGGGCCTTTTCGCTTCAAAGTTGAGCGACAAGAACATCAACTACAACTCTACTGACGCCGACGTCAAGAAGGTGTTGAACGATGAAGTCGCTGTAGCCGTTGAAAACTCTAACAAGGTCGTTCGTTCACGTATCGACCGCTTCGGTGTAGCACAGCCTAACATTCAAGTCCTTAAAGGCAAAGGCCAGATCGGTCAGATCATGGTCGAAATGCCAGGTATCAAAGAACCTGAGCGTGTGCGTAAGTTGTTACAAGGTAGCGCCAACCTCGAGTTCTGGGAGACTTACACCCTCTCTGAGGTAATGCCTTCACTCACTGCCCTCGACAAGCGTCTTGCCGGCAATGATGCTGACACCACTGCTGCCGACACAACAAAGGCTGCCAACGCTAAGGCCAAGAGCGTAGCCGACCAACACCCCTTGCTCAGCAAGTTGGCACAAATACAAGGCATGCAGGGCAACAACTGCATAGTAGGTTATGCTACTGCTAAGGACACCGCTGCTATCAACGCAATGATCCAGAGCGAAGCAGCTCACGCTATCTTCCCCACCGACCTCCGTTTGGCATGGGGCGTAAAGAGCGCCAGCGGCATGAAAGCCAACGTATTCGAACTCTATGCTCTCCGCGCTGTCAACGGCCAACCCTCTATGCAGGGCGACGTGATTGCTGATGCAAAGGATGAGTTCGAACAGCAGTACCACCGTCCCATCGTTAGCATGACGATGACTACCAGCGGTGCACGCGACTGGGCCGCTTTGACAAAGAAGAACCTCAAGAAGTGCGTTGCTATCGTACTCGACGGTTACGTTTACAGTGCCCCTGTCGTACAGAGCGAAATCACAGGCGGTAACTCACAGATCTCTGGTAACTTCACCACTGACGACACGCGCGACCTCGCCAACGTGCTCAAGAGCGGTAAGATGCCTGCCCCCACTAAGATTGTACAAGAAGAGACCGTAGGCCCGAGCCTCGGTGCTGCCTCTATCCAAGCTGGTTTCACCGCTTGTGTAGTAGCCTTCGTATTGTTGATGATCTTCATGTGCTGCTTCTACGGCTTTATCCCCGGTATGGTAGCCAACATGGCCCTTATCCTCAACTTCTTCTTCACTTTCGGTATCTTGACTTCATTCCAAGCAGCCTTGACCATGAGTGGTATTGCCGGTATGGTGCTCTCATTAGGTATGGCCGTTGACGCCAATGTATTGATTTACGAACGTACGAAGGAAGAACTCAAGGCCGGTAAGGCACTCAAGACAGCCCTCGCTGAAGGTTACGGCAATGCTTTCTCTGCTATCTTCGACTCTAACTTGACGTCAATCATCACCGCCGTTATCCTCTACAACTTTGGTACAGGTCCTATCCGTGGTTTCGCCATGACACTCGGTATCGGTATCGTTTGCTCATTCTTCACTGCCGTATGGATCAGCCGTATCGTATTTGAGCACTTCTTAAATAAGGACAAGTGGCTCGGATTGACCTTCACTACAGGCCTCTCACGCAACTTCTTGAATAACGTAAACGTCAACTTCATGAAGATGGGCAAACGCTCTATCTACGTATTCATCGTAGGTGCAGTCATCGCTATCGGTTTCCTCAGCACACGTGGCCTTTCAAGCGGTATCGACTTCACTGGTGGTCGTAACTACGTAATTGAGTTCGAACAACGCGGTGTAACTCCCGAACAAGTACAGAAGGCTGTAGCTGAGAAGGTAAACGCCAAGGATCCTAACGCCATTGTTAGCGCCATTGCCATTACCACAACCAGCAACGAGGCCGTTCGCCTTTCAACCAACTACCGCATTGCCGACGACGATGAGAACATCGACCAAGAAGTAGAACGCTTCATCTTCGATGCCCTCCACGATGCAAAGCTCATCAAGGCTGATTACAGCACCTTCATCGACCGCGACAATCACACAGGTGGTTCAATCATCTCAGCCCAAAAGGTAGGACCTACCGTAGCAGCCGACATGACCCGTGGTGCTATTGTAGCCGTATTGCTTTCATTGGCAGCTATCTTCGTTTACATCTTGATACGTTTCCGCAACGTAGCCTTCTCAGTAGGTTCTGTCGTAGCCCTCGTATTCGACACGTTGCTCGTAATCGGTGTCTACTCTATCTGCTGGGGTTGGATTGGTTTCTCACTCGAAGTTGACCAAACCTTCATCGGTGCTATCCTGACCGTAATTGGTTACTCTATCAACGATAAGGTGGTAGTATTCGACCGTATGCGTGAAAACCTCGGTTTGCACCCCACGATGAAGCCCTTCGACCTCTTCAATATGTCACTTAACAGCACACTTACGCGTACCGTGATGACCTCACTCACTACCTTGCTCGTATTGTTGTGTATCTTCATCTTAGGTGGTGACAGCATTCGTTCATTCTCATTCGCTATGATATTGGGTGTTATCTTCGGTACACTCTCATCTATCTTCCTTGCTGCTCCTATAGCTTACCGCACTTTGAGCCGCAAGCAACAAGGCGAGAAAGCATAACACGCTGACAACGCATAAGTACATATAAACACAATAAATCCCCTCCTTACTACTACAGTTAAGGAGGGGATTTATTATTATACGATACGGCCTCTCCCCCTCCCCCTCAGTCGGGGTGGGGGAGAGGCCTCAGTTTATTTAAACCCAACAATTAACGGCATAGAGGGGTTTATTCTCCATCCACTCTTGGTCTTGATAGGGCTTCATTGAGAGGCGAAGACCTTTCAACTCGGGATGTTTGTTTATAAAAGTACGCAATGACTTCGCATGTACATTCTCTTCTGCCTTAACTTCTATCGGTGTAATAGTTGTGCCATGTTGCACAATAAAGTCTATCTCAACGCGTGAGTCGTTACTACTGAAGTAGTAAATAGGAATTTGCAGAGGCATGAGTTGTGTAAGTACAAATAACTCAGTAAAAGCACCTTTATACTCCTTAAATAGAGTATCAGCTACTAAAATGCTTTCAGCAGGCGTATCAACCATCGCCCCCATTAAGCCAATGTCTAAAATAAAAAGTTTGAACACTGACATCTCAGCATAAAACTTTAGTGGCATAGTAGGGGCTGTTACGCGATTAACTTGATAAATGAGTCCTGCATCTTTTAACCATTGAATGGCCATTTCAAATTCAGAAGCGCGTGCACCTTTCTTTAAAGCACCAAAGATGAACTTTTTGTTTTCTTTAGCTAATTGTGCAGGAATTGTCTCCCACACCATGTTAATGCGTGGCACCTCTTGACTGGGGGCATGTTTTGAAAAGTCGCGCTGGTAGTCAAAAAGTATTTGCTTTTGAATGTTGCGTACTTCTACTAAGTCCTTTGTTTCAGCAAATAGACGTACTGCAGCAGGCATCCCTCCAACGAAGTAATACTGCCGTAAGCAGTCTATAAAACGCAGTCCTAACGCATCAATTACAGAGAAGTCACCTTGCTTTAACACTTCTACCAAAGAGGTTTGCCCTGTTGCTAACAAAAATTCATCAAATGTCATTGGGTACATCTTTATCATATCAACTTTCCCCACAGGGAATGACATACCATTGTGTAATGAAATGCCTAATAGCGAACCCGCTACGGCTACATGATATTGGGGAGCTTCTTCACAGAAGTATTTTAAGCTATTCAGTATAACAGGGCTTTCTTGTATCTCATCGAATATGATTAAAGTGTTCTCTGGCTCAATATTGAAATGAACAAGAGCCGAAAGAGACAACAAAATGCGCTGGATATCATAGTCTTGTTCAAATATTTTTTGCAGCAATTCGTTTTTGTCGCAATTGATATACGCAACCTTTTCATAGCATTCCTCGCCAAACGCACGTAGTATATAGGTCTTACCTACTTGTCGTGCACCATTCAAAATCAATGGCTTACGATTCTTTTTCTGTTTCCATTCCAACAGTTTCTCAAAGACATTTCTCTTCATAGCTACATTTTTTTGCACGAATATTTGCTACAAAGCTACATTTTTTCGCACGAACATTTACTACAAAGCTACATTTTTTCGCACATAGACTAACAAATAGTCTAATTGGGGGGCGGGTTTGTAACCCGCGGCAGCAGCATGCTTTGAACATCTACT
>ERZ833608.1481-NODE-1481-length-15000-cov-2.896621_pt1 | contig 15000 bp, 8 predicted proteins | sample MGYA00519694_ERZ833608 | MGnify/ENA primary metagenome ERZ833608 (study PRJEB31850, sample SAMEA3708742) | human gut metagenome | biome: human gut; feature: human-associated habitat; material: faeces | place: China | collected 2014 ... | reverse complement strand
CAAAAATGATAAATAACTATTTAGAAAGGCAAATTAAGGAAAATTTTCCTTATCAACCAACTTTTGAGCAGGAAATAGCTGTAAAATCTCTTTCAGAGTTTCTGCTTTCCACACTGGCGGATGAAGTATTTATCCTCAGAGGCTATGCCGGCACTGGTAAAACATCTTTGGTAGGGGCATTGGTAAAGACGATGGATCAGTTACAGCAAAAGGCTGTGTTACTGGCTCCTACCGGTCGTGCTGCAAAAGTTTTTTCATCCTATGCCGGTCACCCGGCTTTTACAATTCATAAGAAAATATACCGGCAGCAGTCGTTTTCTAATGAAACCAGTAATTTTTCAATAAATGACAATCTTGCTACGAATACTTTGTTTATAGTCGACGAAGCTTCAATGATTTCCAATGAAGGATTGTCGGGCAGTATGTTTGGAACGGGAAGATTATTGGACGACCTGATACAGTTTGTTTATTCCGGTCAGGGGTGCCGTCTTTTGTTGATGGGAGATACTGCGCAGCTTCCTCCGGTAGGTGAGGAGTTGAGTCCGGCACTTTTTGCAGATGCATTAAAGGGATATGGATTGGAAGTGCGGGAAGTTGACTTGACGCAAGTGGTTCGTCAGATACAGGAATCGGGCATTTTGTGGAATGCGACTCAATTGCGTCAGCTGATAGCGGAAGATAATTGCTACTCTTTACCTAAAATAAAGATAACAGGTTTTCCGGATATAAAGATGGTGCCGGGTACGGAATTGATTGATGCCATCACTAGTTGTTATGATCATGACGGCATGGATGAGACGATTGTGATCTGTCGTTCTAATAAACGCGCGAACCTATATAATAACGGAATACGTGCACAGATCCTTTGGCGGGAAGATGAACTGAATACGGGAGATATGTTGATGATAGCCAAAAATAATTATTATTGGACAGAGCAATATAAGGAAATGGACTTCATTGCCAATGGAGAAATAGCAGTCGTGCGTCGTGTCCGTAAGACGCGTGAGATGTATGGTTTTCGCTTTGCGGAAGTGACTCTCAGGTTTCCTGACCAGAATGATTTTGAACTGGATGCCAATTTGCTGCTGGATACTCTTCACTCTGATTCTCCCGCATTGCCAAAAGTAGATAATGACAGATTATTTTATACCATACTTGAAGATTACGCAGATATATCTAACAAGCGGGACCGGATGAAAAAGATGAAAGCAGATCCACACTACAATGCGTTGCAGGTGAAATATGCTTATGCGATAACTTGTCATAAAGCACAAGGTGGGCAATGGCAGAATGTTTTTCTTGATCAGGGATATATGACGGATGAATATTTGACTCCGGATTATTTTCGCTGGTTGTATACGGCATTTACTCGCGCCACGAAGACATTGTATCTGGTGAATTATCCCAAAGAACAAATTTTATAAAAGATTTCTTTTTTTTTCTTCGTAAATAATTGATTCCCAGTCTAGATGAATGGGGAGATACTCGTTGTGAAAAAATAAATATGAGATTATATTTATTTTTTTTCAAAAACCTCTAAGTGTTTTTCAAGGTATGGGTTGTTATATAAATGTGAATCGAAAATAATAAATGGAATATCGATTCTAATATTTATATAAAAACTAATGTTTAATCTTAAATTCAAGTGTATGAGAATCAATGACTCGTGTAGAGGCTCGAAGATTTTTCGGGCATTGTTGATCTTGATGCTATTCGCCCTTCCGGCACAATCTGCAATAGCACAGTTAACAATTAGGATCTCCAATTCTTCTTTAGGAACTGTGATTAAGCAAATCCAGTCTCAATCCAAGTATCAATTTTTTTATGATGACAATTTGGCTTCAATGCGAATTGAGTCATTGAATGTTAAAGATGTTTCTTTGGTAGAAGTACTGGATAAGGCTTTGAAAGGGAAAAATGTCGTTTATAAAATTGATGACAATGTTGTTTATTTGTCGAAAGCAAATGCATCTTCTTCGACAAAGTCGACTCAACAACAACAGAAAGTAACAGGTAAGGTGGTAGATGCTAATAACGAACCTTTGATTGGCGTTTCTGTATTGGAAAAAGGAACAACTAATGGTACTATTACTGATTTTGATGGTAATTATACATTAGTCGTTACAGGTTCAAATGCAGTTTTGCAATTTTCGTATGTTGGATATCAAACTTTGGAGAGGGCTGTAGCAGGAAAGACTGCTATTAATATCACTTTAAAGGAAGATGCTCAAGTCTTGGATGAAGTCGTAGTTACGGCATTGGGAATCAAACGCTCAGAAAAAGCGCTGTCTTACAATGTACAGCAGGTAAATGCTGATGCAGTGACTACCAATAAAGATCCTAACTTTATTAACTCATTGAGTGGTAAAGTGGCAGGTGTTAATATCAATGCTTCTTCATCCGGAGTGGGCGGTGTATCTAAAGTAGTGATGCGTGGTACAAAATCTATCATGCAGTCTTCCAATGCATTGTATGTAGTAGATGGGGTTCCGATGTACTCCAATGCAAATAAAGTGAATGGGACAGAGTTTTCTTCTAAAGGAAATACTGAGCCGATTGCCGACATTAACCCGGAAGATATTGAATCAATGTCTGTGTTGACTGGTGCGGCAGCAGCTGCACTTTACGGTTCTGATGCTGCCAATGGTGCGATTATCATTACTACTAAAAAAGGAAAAGAAGGTCGTGTGAATATCACAGTGAATAGTAATGTTGAGTTTAATGCTCCTTTGGTAATGCCTCGTTTCCAGACACGTTATGGTACAGGTATTGGTGGCGTGAAAGATGATAACTCCAGTCGTAGCTGGGGCCCTAAACTGACAGAAGCCAGATATTTTGGATATAATCCTCGTGATGATTATTTTCAGACTGGTGTTATAGGTACAGAAAGCGTATCATTCTCTACCGGTTCGGAAAAGAACCAGACTTATGCTTCCGCTGCAGCGGTTAATTCAAAAGGTATCGTTCCTAACAACAAATATGACCGTTATAATTTCAACGTACGCAATACTACTTCATTTCTTGATGATAAGATGACATTGGATGTAAATGCCAGCTACATTTTGCAGAAAGACCGCAATATGGTGAATCAGGGTACTTACAACAATCCGTTGGTAGGAGCTTATCTGTTCCCTCGTGGTAATGACTGGGAAGATATTAAAATGTACGAACGCTATGACGTTGCACGTAAGATCTATACTCAGTACTGGCCGACAGGTGATGGTAATATGACTATGCAGAATCCTTATTGGGTGAACTATCGTAACTTGCGTGAAAATAAGAAAGACCGCTATATGTTAGGTGCAAGTCTGAATTATCAGATTCTTGACTGGTTAAATGTTTCCGGACGTGTCCGCCTGGATAATTCTAACAATGATTATACGGAAAAGGCTTATGCCAGTACAAATACTCAGCTGACAGAGTTGTCTGATCGTGGTCTTTATGGCATTTCCAGAAGCTACGAAAAGCAGTTGTATGCAGACTTCCTGGTAAGTGTGAACAAAACATTCGGTGAAAAATGGTCTTTACAAGCTAATATGGGTGGATCGTTTACTGATATGCGATATGATGAAATGGCTGTACGCGGACCTATTGCTGATGATTCAAAAACGTTTGCTGGTGAAAAAGCCGGATTGACAAACGGTTTCTATATTCAAAACCTGAGTACGACCAAGACAAGCAAAATGCAGTCAGGATGGCGTGAACAGACTCAGTCTATCTATGCATCTGCCGAAGTTGGCTACCAAAGTACTTATTATCTGACATTGACAGGTCGTAATGACTGGCCTTCACAGTTGGCAGGCCGTAACTCTGTCAATAAATCATTCTTCTACCCTTCGGTAGGTATGTCTGTAGTGTTATCTGAATTGATGCCTAAATTGAATAAGGATTATCTGTCTTACTGGAAGATACGCGGTTCTTTTGCTTCTGTAGGTACAGCATTCGAAAGATATATAGCTAATCCTTTGTTCGCATGGAATACCAGTATCGGTCAGTGGAGTAACCTGACTGACTTCCCGGTATATGACTTGAAACCGGAACGTACCAATTCTTTTGAAGTAGGTATGAATATGCGTTTTCTTAAGAACTTCGAACTGGATGTGACTTATTATAACGCCAAGACAATGAATCAGACATTCAATCCTGAGTTGCCGGTAGGTGAATATGCTCGTATCTACATTCAGACAGGTGCAGTTCGCAATCAAGGTCTTGAGTTAGCGTTGAATTACAATAATACATGGAAAGATTTTACTTGGAATACAGGAGTTACTTATTCAATGAACAAGAATAAGATTCTTACCTTAGCTGATAATGCCATCAATCCTATCACTCGCGAGAAATTCTCTATTTCTTCTCTGAATATGGGTGGTCTGGGTAGTACCCGTTTCATCCTGAAAGAAGGTGGAAGCATGGGTGACATTTACTCCTTGATGGATTTGAAGAGAGATGCCAATGGAGCTGTTTATATCGATGAGAACAACAGTGTTGTAACAGAGAGTCTGGAAGCTAATAATTACATCAAATTAGGTAGTGTATTGCCGAAAGGAAACTTGGCATGGCGTAACAATTTCAGTTGGAAAAACATTAATGTGGCATTCCTTGTATCAGCTCGTCTGGGTGGAGTTGTATTCTCACGTACACAAGCTGTTCTTGATAACTTCGGAGTTTCTGAAGCATCTGCTGCTGCACGTGACAAAGGTTATGTATCGGTAAATGGAAACGACCGTGTAAATCCGGAAGGCTGGTATTCAGTAGTAGCTGGTGGTACGGCTGTTCCTCAGTATTATATTTATTCCGCTACTAATATTCGTTTGCAGGAAGCTTCTATCGGTTATACTATTCCGAGAAAATGGCTGGGCAATGTGTGTGATATCAAAGTTTCATTGATCGGACGTAATCTTTGGATGATCTACAACAAGGCTCCTTTCGATCCTGAAAGCGTGGCATCTACTGATAACTTCTATCAGGGAATTGACTACTTTATGATGCCTTCATTGCGTAATATTGGCTTTAATCTGAGCTTTAAATTCTAAATAAATCAAGATAGGTATGAAAAATATAATAAATAAATTAGTATTTGGATCTCTTACCGTTGCCTTGTCCTCGTGTATCGGTAACTATGAGAATATCAATTCCAACCCATATGAAGCTCCTGATTTGTCAGCGGATGGATATGCTTTGGGATCTGCCATGAATAACCTGGCCGGTTGCGTGGTATCACCGGATGTAAATACAGCTCAGTTCACAGACTGCTTGTTGGGCGGACCTTTAGGCGGATATTTTGCCGATTCTAATGCCGGTTTTACAGAAACCATTTCAAACTTCAATCCGAAAGACGACTGGAGCCGTGTGTTTCTGAAAAGTGATAAGATTATTCCGACATTATATTCTAATCTGACCCAAGTGAAACTTGTATCACAAAATACGAATGATCCGGTTCCTTATGCCATTGCACAAGTGATAAAGGTGGCAGCTATGCATCGTGTAACTGATGCTTTCGGTCCGATACCTTATTCTCAGATAGGTGCGAATGGCGAAATTGCTACTCCTTATGATTCTCAGGAAGTAACATATAATACATTCTTCGATGAGTTGAATGCAGCTATTGCCACACTCAATGAGAATTCTAACGAACAGCTCGTTCCTACAGCCGACTATATATATAAAGGTGATGTAAAGAAGTGGATCAGATTTGCCAACTCACTGAAGTTGCGTCTTGCTATCCGTATAGCTTATGCTAATCCGGTGAAAGCTCAACAGATGGCTGAAGAAGCTGTGAATCCTGCAAACGGAGGTGTCATCGAATCGAATGCGGACAATGCAACATGGAACTACTTTGAGACTTCACAAAATCCTATTTATGTAGCTACCCGCTACAATCAGGTACAGACTTCCGATCATGGCGGTGTACCCTGTTTGACTGGCGGTGATACGCATGCTGCTGCCGATATCATCTGCTATATGAATGGTTACAAGGATAACAGACGTGAAAAGTTCTTCACAAAATCCGAATGGGCGGGACAGGACTATGTAGGAATGCGTCGTGGTATTGTCATTCCCGAACTGAAGACAACCGGACATAAATACTCTGGGGTGAACATTGCTCCTACATCTCCGCTTTATTGGATGAATGCAGCCGAAGTAGCTTTCTTACGTGCTGAAGGGCAAGCTGTTTTTAACTTCAGCATGGGTGGTACAGCAGAATCATTCTATAATCAAGGTATCCGTCTGTCATTTGAGCAATGGGGTGCAGACGGTGTGGAAGACTATCTGAAAGATGATGTAAACAAACCGACTGCATATACAGACCCGGCAGGTACGAACACTTATCAGAATGCTTTGTCCAATATCACTATTAAATGGAATGATAGTGCTGACAAAGAAGAGAAGCAAGAACGCATTATCGTGCAGAAGTGGATTGCCAACTGGCAATTGGGTAATGAAGCTTGGGCAGACTTCCGCCGTACCGGATATCCGAAACTGATCCCGGTGAAAGAAAATAAGAGCGGTGGTGTCGTTGATTCAGAGAAAGGGGCGCGTCGTATGCCTTATCCGTTGGATGAGTTTGTCAGCAATAAAGCAAATGTAGAATATGCGATTGCCAACTACTTGCACGGTGCAGATAACATGGCTACAGATGTATGGTGGGCTTCTAAAAAATAATATTAAACTTAAAGGAAAGTATATATGAAAAATAACCTGAAATATAGATTGTCTGCTCTGCTGTTTCTGGCATCAGCTCTGACAATAACTTCATGTAGTGATTGGACAGATGTGGAAAGTCTCCAATTGAATACTCCTACATTTGAAGAGCAGAATCCTCAGTTGTATGCTGACTATCTGAAGGATTTGAACAGATATAAGTCTGAAGAACATAAGGTCACTTTTGTTTCTTTCGAGAACCCTAAGGGATCTCCCGGCAAGCAGGCTGAACGTCTGACCGTCGTACCTGACAGCGTTGATTTCATTTGTCTGAATAATCCGGAAGTAAGTCCCGAAGTACAGGCAGAAATGGTCAAAATACGCGAGAAAGGAACTCGTACGGTTTACAGTATTGATTATTCCAGCATTGAAAATGCCTGGAAGGAGAAAGTAAAAGCCGAACCGGAGTTGACAGAAGAGGATGCTCTTCAGTATATCGGTGAACGCACCAATGAGATGTTGGCACTCTGTGACAAATATAACTTTGATGGTGTTATTGCTGATTATACGGGGCGTTCGCTGGTGAGCCTTCCGGAGGCAGCTCTGAAAGAATATAATGACCGTCAACAGAAGTTTTTTGGCGAGGTGATGAACTGGCAAGGCAATCATGATGACAAGACTCTGGTATTCTACGGAAATGTACAATATTTAGTGCCGGAGAATATGGATATGTTAAGCAAGTTTGACTACATCATGTTGAAAACTGCTTCTTCTACCAATGCTGATGATCTTGCTTTAAAAGCATATTTGGCTATTCAGGCGGGTATAGATGCAGTAGGCGGTACAGAAGGAGGAGTGAATCCTGTTCCTGCTGATCGTTTTATCGTTTGTGTCGAATTGCCGCAGGCTGACGATAAGGATAAAGTGAAGGGTTACTGGAGTACAGTGGATGAAAAAGGCAATAAACTAGTAGCAGCTCCGGGAGCAGCCCGGTGGATGGTTGAAGCATCTCCTAATTACACCCGGAAAGGAATCTTTATTATGAATGTCCATAATGATTATTATAACAATACTTATGGATATGTGCGTGAAGTTATTCGTATTATGAATCCTAATAAATAAGAATAGAAATGAAACTCTATAAATATTGTTTTGCGCTTTTGGCTCTTACAACAGTCACAGTGAGTGGTTGTAAGAATGAAGATATCAATGAAGAGCATCATTATGACAATAAACTCTATGTTAGCTCGGCTCCTGTTTGTGATGATTTGCTGATTAAACCCAGTATAACTGAGGCTACCCGTGAACTTAGCTATCGTATAGCATCGCCGGCAGAACAAGATATTCAAATAAGCTTTGATGCGGCTCCCGCTATGACAGCAGCATATAATTTGATTTACAATGATAACGCAACTGCACTGGATTCATATTTTTATAATATACCAACAAAAACTGCTACTATTAAGGCAGGGGATATTTCCAGTGATAATATTGTGATTGACTTTAAGAATACCAACGAATTGGATAAGTCAAAACGATATGTATTGCCCGTCACCATTCTAGATGCATCCAATATTGATGTACTCGAAAGTGCCCGTACTGCTTATTTCATATTTAAGGGTGCTGCCCTTATTAATGTAGTGGCAAATATCAAAGAAATCTATTTCCCAATTAACTGGAAGAGCAGTGTGAATAGTCTTTCTACTGTTACTATTGAAGCTTTGGTTCGTAGTGAAGACTGGGTAGCAGGACGTGATAATGCCCTGAGTTCTGTTTTTGGTATTGAAGGTAAATTCCTTGTACGTATTGGTGATGCTGACCGTCCACGTGATCAAGTTCAGGTAGTAGCTCCCGGTGGTAATTTCCCAGGTCCGAATGTTGTTCCGGGTTTACCGGTTAATGAGTGGGTACACATTGCCATTGTTTATGATAATACAACAAAAGAACGAATCTATTATAAAGATGGTGTGCCTGTTTATAAAGACGAAGCAGCTTCAGGTAATGTATCTTTGAGCAGTGGTTGATATATTGGTCGCGCTTGGGATGATACTCGTTGGTTGCCGGGAGATATTTCAGAAGTCCGCGTGTGGTCAGTGCAAAGAACGGCAGAGCAAATTGCACTAATCCTTATGAAGTAGATCCTGCCAGTGAAGGACTGGTTGCTTACTGGAAGTTTAATGAAGGTGCTGGAAATGTTATTACCGACCAGACTGGACATGGTAATGATATTACAGGTTCGGGCGATCCTACTTGGGTAAAAGTAGAGATTCCTAAGATAAATTAATTGTTGGTTTAATCTTTTATTCAAGAATTCATTATGAATATGAAATATATAACTTCGGGTTTGTTCGCTGCCATGATTGTGAGCAGTACTGCATTCTTGACCTCTTGTGCTGATGATCTTGAGGTCGGAAAGAATATTGATGAGTCGGCCTACAGTGGCATTTATGAAAATAATGCATATCTGCGTGATGGAAAGTCGAACTTAGTTTCTAAGGTTGTCGAATTGCACGGTGAGACTTATGCTACTACAGTAAAAATGGGGTTGAGCAAGACACCTAATACAGCTACATCGGCAAAAGTGAAAATTGATGCTGCTTATTTGGAAACGTATAATAAGGCGCATAATACAGATTTTGCATTGTATCCGCAGGACTTGGTTACCTTTGCTAACGAAGGAATACTTACAGTGAACGCTAATACTAAATCAGCGGAGGTAGAGATGACTATTCGGGCAGGAGAAGGTCTGCAGGAAGATAAAACATATGCTATTCCGGTAGCTATCAGTGATCAGAGCAGTGATATCACTATTAAAGATGAAGATGCGAAACATTGTATTTATCTGGTGAAAGATATGCGAAATGCCGGTGATGCATATAAAGGAGAAGGTGTAATGCAAGGTTATTTGTTCTTTGAAGTAAATGACGTAAATCCGCTGAATACTCTTTCTTTCCAATTAGAGAATGGAAAACTTCTTTGGGATGTTGTTGTACTGTTTGCTGCTAATATCAACTATGATGCTGAAGCAGGACGTCCTCGTGTACAATGTAACCCGAATGTACAGTATCTGTTGGATAATAATGAAACTCTTCTTCAGCCACTGCGTAGACGTGGTGTGAAAGTATTGTTAGGACTGCTTGGTAACCATGACATTACAGGCTTGGCACAGCTTTCCGAACAAGGTGCTAAAGACTTTGCCCGCGAAGTTGCTCAGTATTGTAAGGCATATAACTTGGATGGAGTAAATTATGACGATGAGTATTCAAACAGTCCTGATTTGAGCAATCCGTCTCTTACTAATCCAAGTACGGCTGCTGCAGCTCGTCTGTGTTATGAAACCAAACAGGCAATGCCGGATAAACTGGTTACTGTATTTGATTGGGGACAGATGTATGGTGTAGCTACTGTCGACGGGGTAGATGCAAAAGAATGGATAGATATTGTGGTAGCCAACTATGGTAGTGCTGCATATCCTATCGGACAAATGACAAAGAAACAATGCTCCGGTATTTCAATGGAATTCAACTTAGGTGGTGGCGGTAGTTTATCTGCCTCTAAAGCTCAAAGTATGATAGATGGAGGGTATGGATGGTTTATGGGATTTGCTCCAAGTCCGGCTAAATATGGTAGTGTTTTCAGCCGTCTTCAAGGTGGTGGCGAAGTATTGTACGGGTCCAATGTAGCAGCACCGACTATATTCTACAAGAAGAATGATCCGACGCCATATAAATATCCGGATGATCTTTAAATAAAATAGGAACAAATAAAAAACAAGAATATGAAAGCACATTATAAACTCTTTTTATCTCTGGCAATAGGATCATTCGTTACTTTTGCTGGATGTCAGGATGATGAGGTGGTGGATTTGGTTAAATATCCGGTGAATCAGCCTGCTATAACGATTGACGATGCGGAAGGAGCGTCTAAAGCGACGTTGACTGCGGTTTACAAATCTGATGGTACATTGGAATTAGATGGCCCTGTCACTAGAACTTATACATTCCATTTTGCTGCATCACCGGAAGATGCTACAGTGACTTTTGATATTATAAATACTAATATCCCAAAAGAAAATGTAGAGATCAGTGCCACTAAAGTAGTTCTTCCTGCCGGTTCAACAGATGCTTCTGTCACTGTGACTTTGAAGGATGAAGATTTTAGTTTTGCAGCATCCAATTATGATGCGACTACTTATGAATTAGGGGTGAAAGCCAGTGTGGAAGGATATAAGATAGGAACTGAACCAATAGAATCTAAAGTTGTAATAGAGAAGGAGGCATACACAGCTTCATGCTCTGTGGTTGGTGAGAGCGGTAATAACGTTACATTTGAACGTGCTTTCTCTCAAGGAGCGATTGTAAATCCTGATCCTATATCCTATACTTTCAAGATGAAGTTGGATAAGCCGGCAAGAAAAGACGTAAAAGTGAAACTTGCCACTACGGGATTGGATGAACAGTTCATGAATGATATCACTGTTACTCCTGCTGAAATTGTCATACCTGCCGGAGAACTAGAATCAGCAGAGGTTACTTGGACTATTACTGATGATTTCTTACTAACAACAGCAGATCCTGAAACTCATACGCTTGTGGTGACTGCTTCGGCAGAAAGTGAAGACCCTGTTGTTGTAGAAAACAAGAATGAAAACTTCCTTACTTTTAATGTCAATAAAGTATTCAGAAACTTTGGATATGTATCTGATAAGGTTACTAATTGGGTTGAACTGGCTAAAACTGGTTGGTCGGTAGAATTGGATCCCAGCCTTTGGTCAAATGGTAATATTTTGATTGACGGTAAAGGTGGAAGCAGTGGAAGTGATATTTATAAATCCGGTGATTTCTGGTTTGTAGTTGATATGAAGTCGGAAAAGACTATGACAGGTTTGGGCATTGATTATTATAATAATGGTTCGGCATCATCTCCTAAGAAGGTAACTATCTCTACTTCAATAGATAATGAGACATGGGTTACACAAGGTACGGTTGATACTCCTCAGAGTTATAACCATTATTTCCAATTCTTTACTCCGCAAAATACTCGCTATGTGAAGGTTGAACTGGCGGGACGTTATAATGGATATATTGATTTAACTGAAGTTTATATCTACAATGCTCAGTAAGATCTAGTCATTAGCAGATAAGTTAATTTTAGAGCCAGGCTTCATTTTGAAAGCCTGGCTCTTTTCTTGTATAAGCTACTATGTCCCTCCCTGTCTCCTCGTAAGGGAACCCTTGTGCCAAGGGCTTGGCACAGTTGTGCCACTACGGTGTCATTGTTGTGCCAACGGCTTGGCACAGCCGTGCCACCAAATGGTGACAGTTGTGTCTTCTGAGTGTAACAGTAGTATCACTTCGTGTTACTGCCGATCACCAGTCATAATCTTCAACGTATGCATCAAAGTTTTGTAGATGAGTTGCTCCGCAATTCTTGAGGATATTTAATATTCTTTGTTGCTCGGAGGGGGTAAGGAGGCGTTCGCCTTTGCGGATGCGGTAGTAAGTTCTGCGACCAAAATAGCTCATTAAATGTGATATGACAGTTTGCATTTGCTTATAAGGCAAGTCTTCTAACATTCTGATGAATCCCTTAGCATAACGTACTTTGACATTAGAACGATAATAAGGACAATTCCCTTGTTGGGCAGCGAGATGTTTGGGACTGATAATAACCCAGTATTCAATCTTTTCCGGTACACTTTGTGCTGTAAGTAGTCTTAAGCAAGTGTTTGCTTTTGAACATTCCCGATTGAGGCACATTGCGTACTGATAGGGGACTTTGGTAAAGTCAATTTCTTCTTCCATGATTTATAGTTGTTTGTCCGGCAAAAGTAGTGAATACTAACTGAAAAATAGCCTGAAAGTAAACTTCTTTACTTTCAGGCTATCGTTTTTTTTGCCATTATCCGGATAAAGTCTTTCAGAACAGAGAGAAAGTCAGAAAACCGGAAGAAAAAGGGCCTAATATAGGAACGTGAATTTAATCGATGAACTAACTACTGTTCTTTGGAAAAAGAATAAGGCATATCCTCTTCTTTGGTTCCTCTGTTCAGATTCGGTCGATTACTCATGTCTACTTTGATAGTACCTCCCTTGAACAAATCTTCGTGACGCAGATAATTCTTGGTATGATCAGCACCATTGAAGCTCATGGAATCAATATAGAAATTTTCCGTGCTGTTATTGGGCGCGTCGATAACAAGACTATTGCCGTTCTCGAAGTGAAGAGTAGCCTTTTTGAACAGAGGAGTTCCCATCACATATTCGTCCGTTCCAGGGCAAACAGGGTAGAAACCCAGCGCAGAGAACACATACCAGGCAGAAGTTTGTCCGTTGTCTTCGTCTCCGCAGTAACCGTCCGGTCCGGGCGTGTACATTCTGTCCATTACCTGACGTAACCAGTATTGAGCCTTCCACGGTTGTCCCGCATAGTCATAGAGGTAAATCATGTGCTGGATCGGTTGATTTCCATGCGCGTAGTTGCCCATATTCATCACAGTCATTTCACGAATTTCGTGAATTACCTGTCCGTAATAGCTGTCATCAAAAATGGGCGGTACGGCAAATACGGAATCCATCATGGTAACAAACATCTCTTTCCCGCCCATCAGGTCAATAAGACCTTGCGGATCGTGGAAGACAGACCAGGTATAATGCCAGCTATTTCCTTCCGTAAAGGCATCTCCCCATTTCAGCGGTGAGAAAGGAGACTGGAATGTACCGTCTTCGTTGCGACCACGCATCAGCTTGGATTCTTTATCGAAAAGATTCTTGTAATTCATGGCACGTTTGGCAAACAGGTTGATTTCTTTCTTGGGACGTTTCAGCTCTTTTGCCAACCGGTAGATACACCAGTCATCGTATGCATATTCCAAAGTACGGGCGGCGTTCTCGTTGATTTTCACATCGTAGGGTACGTATCCCAGTTTATTATAGTACTCGTATCCCAATCGTCCGGTGGAAGAAACCTCCGGATGTACATTCTCCGTTCCGTGAATCAGTCCTTCATACAGCGTTTTGATATCATCGACTTTTACTCCCTTCATATAAGCGTCCACAAGGATTGATGCGGAGTTATTTCCAACCATACAACCTCTGTGTCCCGGACTTGCCCATTCGGGGAAGAAACCGCTTTCCTTATACGTGTTGATTAATCCTTCCTGCATCTCTTTGTTGACCGACGGGTACATCAGATTCAGCAGCGGGAAGAGGCAGCGGAATGTATCCCAGAAACCGGTATCGGTAAACATATATCCCGGAAGTACCTGCCCGTTATACGGACTGTAATGGATGGGCTGGCCGTTTGCATCCAGTTCATAGAACTTGCGCGGGAATAGCAGCGAACGATACAGGCAGGAGTAGAATGTACGGTACTGATCCAAATTACCGCCTTCTACTTCTATTTTACTTAAAACGTTGTTCCAGGAATCTTTTCCTTTCTGGACTAAGGTGTCGAAATCATCGTTTCCGAGTTCTTTCAGATTCTGTACGGCCTGGTCGGGGCTGATGAACGAAGAGGCGATACGGGCATGCACTATTTCTCCTTTACGGGTTTTGAAACCGATAACGGCACCGATGGTGGCTGCCACCAGCAGGGCATATTTTGCCTTACCTTCTTTTTTCAGATGGCTTAAATGCATATCCTCTTTGTTCTTCGTGATCAGAAGCTTTGCCGTGGACCATACCGCCAGTGCTCCGCCGATGAAGCCCAGTGCCGCTATGATACTGGACATATCTCCGGAATAGCCGTTATATGCACCGGTCTCATCCCTCAGGATCAGCAGATCTACCAGTCCACCGGAAGCACCGGACTGTGCCAGCTGATACAACAGTGCCAGTAGCGCATACTGCGCACCAGGATAAACATCAGGAACGAATACACCATGGTCCAGATTCTCTGGTACATGGGATTTTTCTTTTTATTGTCGGGATTGCTGTTCACCAGTTCCTCGCTGCCGCGAAGCAGAAATTTTTCCAGTTCTTCCACGGATTGTACGATGTAGTCCGCTTTTGCTTCCTTTAACTCTTCCTTGCTTCCGTAGCCATAAGTCACGCCCACGCTCTCCACGCCCAACGCTCTGGCTCCTTCCACATCGAACTTTCTGTCACCGATCATGTAGACCTGATCCGGCTCTATGGGCTTCTCCTTGAACAGCTGATGCAGGGTCTCCTGCACCACCTGATCCTTCGTCTCTCTGGTGCCGTCCAGCTCACTGCCTACCACCACGGCAAAATATTTTTTCAGATCAAAATGCTCCAGTATGCGTTCTACATAGATCTGGGGTTTGCTGGAAGCCAGTGCCAGAAAATAGCCCTTGGATTGCAGGTTCTTCAGCATCTCCGGAATACCGGCATAAAC
>ERZ833608.1478-NODE-1478-length-15008-cov-3.480907_pt1 | contig 15008 bp, 10 predicted proteins | sample MGYA00519694_ERZ833608 | MGnify/ENA primary metagenome ERZ833608 (study PRJEB31850, sample SAMEA3708742) | human gut metagenome | biome: human gut; feature: human-associated habitat; material: faeces | place: China | collected 2014 ... | reverse complement strand
TAATAAAAATATGTCTATAGAGTTATTTTCATTAAAACGAATCTATTTTTTATATACCCCATGTTTCTACTTGCTCCCATAATAGATAAGGAGGTTGCCTCAGAATGAGAAAAATTTTATATCACGGTTCCTTGGAAATTATTTCTACTCCTATGTATGGTCAGGGAAAGGTCTATAATGACTACGGACAGGGCTTTTATTGTACGGAGAGTCTGGAGCTGGCGAAGGAGTGGTCGTGCGCCGAGCGGGAGGACGGCTATGTGAATCAGTATGAAATGGATGAAACCGGTCTTTTGATTTTAAATTTGATGGAGAAGCACTACAGCGTTCTTCATTGGCTGGCGATTTTGATGAAATACCGGAAAATCCGCCTTTCTTCGGCGGTCATGAAACGGGGAAGAGAGTGGCTGCTGGAACATTTCCTCCCGGATGTGGACGGATATGATGTGGTGATTGGGTACCGGGCGGATGATTCGTATTTTTCATTTGCAAGGGCGTTTGTAAATAATGAAATATCGTTAGAGCAGCTTTCGTATGCGATGCGGCTGGGAAAATTGGGAGAGCAGTATGTATTAAAGAGTCAGAAGGCATTTCAGGCGATACACTTTCTTTCTTATGAAGGAGTAGATTCAGTGGAATATTATGTAAAACGAAGAGCCAGAGATGAGCAAGCTAGAAATGCATACCGGAAAAAGGTGGAAGAGGATGATATCGACGGTATTTATATGCGGGATTTGATTCGAGGGGAGGTGTCGGCTGAGGATGAGCGCTTATGGGATTGAATATCTGGATGATGCGATGAGGAATCTGGGGGAAATGACAGATTATGCGGTCAATGCCTGTGGGATGGATCTGGAAGATTTTTGGAAATTGTTTCTTACAACCGGGTATGCAGAAAAATTTGGGGAAGGTGTACCAAGAGTAGTGAGCGGCTTTTCTGGAACGGAGCTTGCGGAGGAAGTGCTTCGAAAAGCGGGAAAAAAGGACGAACTGCCGGAACCGCAGGTAGAATTTACCTGTTCCAGAGAGTATTGGAGTGGCTGGATACTGGCGTATTATCAGTGGTACAGTGAGAAGAAATTTAAGGAAATTGAAGCAGGGCTTCCGGTCCGGGAGGTTGTGGAAATGTATCCGGCACTTCATGAAGCTCCGGAGGATAAATTTGTTGAGGCGGCAGACAGAATCATTCGAAGAAAAGAGCAGGGGAAAAACGCGTTGCGGCGGATCCGGAAGATGGCGGGATATACCCAAAAGGATCTTTCAGAGCAATCGGGGGTTACGCTGCGGAGTATTCAGCAGTATGAACAGGGAAAAAAGAAGATTCAAAAAGCATCCGCAGAAACCGTGCGTGCGCTTGCACGGTCACTGGGATGCCAGATGGAAGATTTGCTGTAATTGCGAAGGAATTGGACAGTTTCAATTTGCTATAGCGCAGTCGCCTTCGGCAGACTAAAAATAAATTCCGTCCCCACGCCCTCGGTGCTGACAACGTCGATATTTTCCCCATGTGCCTGAATAATCTCTTTGACAATCGCAAGCCCCAGCCCGGTGCCCTTTTTATCTTTTCCGCGCGATAAGTCGGTCTTGTAGAAACGTTCAAAGATTTTCTTCTGGCTGTCCTTCGGGATGCCGATGCCGGTGTCTTTGACGGAAATGAAGATTTTTTCATACCGGATGGAGGTCTGGATGTAAATGATCGAATCCTCGTGGCTGAATTTGATCGCGTTGTCGATCAGGTTGTAGAGAACCTGCTGGATTTTTCCGAGATCGGCGTAGACCATCTGGATGCTATCCGCAAAGGTCAGGTCAAACGTGATGCCTTTTGCGCTGCACGTGCCCTCGAAGGTTGCGGCGGTATCCTTGATCGTTCGGTTGATATCGAAATTGGTTCGGGTTAAATAGCCCTTGCTGTCCAGAGAGTTGAGCGTCAGCATGCCCTGTGTCAGCTTGTTAAGGCGCTCGGTCTCGGAAATGACGATGTGCAGGTATTTGTGATAGAGTTCCTGCGGGATTGTGCCATCGAGAATTGCCTCGAGATAGCCTTTGATGGAAGTCAGAGGCGAGCGGAAATCGTGCGATACATTCGCGATGAAATTGTGCTGGTACTGTTCCATTTCATTTAACTCGCTGGACATATAGTTTAATGTGCTGGCGAGATAGCCGATCTCGTCGTGGGTGGTAATCGGGATATTGTGTGCCAGGTTTCCGGCTGCATATTCATTGGCTGCGACCGTAATCTTTTTGAGTGGGAAATAGACCACTTTTGTAAAAACAAGAAGCACCACCAGGGATAGGAAGAACAGGATGATCGATGTTATGTAAATAATATTCAGAAATCCGTTCTGTTCCGCCTCAATGTTCTGGATTGGCATATGAATCACGATGTAGCCGTAGGTCTTCATATTGCCTGTGATCGGGGCGGAAACGGAGAGTACCTTGCTGTCAAACAGGTTGTAATACTGTCCGATGGAATAGAGCCGGTTGCCCTGTGCGGTCGGGTCGAAATCGTCGATTGCGATGCCGGTACGACTGTCGCTGCTGTCCGCAACGATGGTGCCCTCATGGTTCAGGATCCAGATATCCGACTGCAGATAGGCGGAAACCGCCTCGATCTGTGGATATGCCGAGTCGAGATTGATGGTTTTTCCCTCGTAGGCTTTGCTGCACCGATCGGCAATCATGGTCGCCTCGTCATACAGAACCTCCGATTCGCGTTCCACCAGATGGTGGTAGGTCATCTCAGATGAGATGGTCGCGATCGTGATGAATCCAAGCAGACCGAAGATGAGATAGCCGATCAGCAGTTTATAATAAAGAGAGTGTGTGTAGTGGTTTGATTTCATGGTAAACCTCCGGTTACCTCTTCGCGCAACAGTTCAGTTCCTTTACTAACAGTTATCGTTTTACCTCAAATTTATATCCAATCCCCCAGACGGTCGTCAGCGCCCACTTATCGTTACCCTTGATTTTTTCACGGAGGCGCTTGATATGGACATCTACCGTCCGCGTGTCGCCGATGTATTCATATCCCCAGATATGGTCGAGAAGCTGCTCCCTTGTGAATACCTGGTTTGGTGAGGACGCGAGGAAATAGAGCAGTTCCAGTTCCTTCGGCGGCAGCTCGATCGAGTGTCCGTTGTAAATGACGGAGTAGTTCGTCAGGTTGACGATGAGATCCGGATATTCGACAAAATTGCCATGCTGTTCGGTCACGGACGATGCAGGCATCTGCACCGGTAGCTGGTAGCGCCGCAGAACGGCTTTGACTCTGGCAACCAGCTCTTTCGAATCGAATGGTTTGATCATGTAGTCATCGGCGCCCAGCTCCAGCCCAAGCACCTTATCAAAGATTTCGCCCTTGGCGGAGAGCATGATGATTGGCACCTGGGAGGTACTTCGCAGTTCTCGGCAGACCTGATAGCCGTCGATGCCCGGAAGCATCAGATCAAGGAGAATCAGGTTGGGCTGAAATTCGGGAAATACCCGGAGAGCTTCTTCCCCGTCTCCGACAATTTTCGTTTCAAAACATTCTTTCGTCAGGTAAAGTGAGATTAGTTCAGCAATGTTGTAGTCGTCATCTACGATGAGAATGCGCTGCTTTTCAGCCATGTTGATTCCTCCTGTTTTTTGGATATTTGTAACTGTTCAGTACCTTCACAGTTATGGATATTTCTTATTTAAATGTCACGATTGTAACGCCTGTATCGCCTTCGCCAAATTCGCCAAGCCGGAATTCCTTGACATAGCTTAATTTTTTTAAATGGCGGTGTACGCCCGCTTTCAAAGCGCCGGTTCCCCGACCATGTACGACTCGGACCTGCGGAAGATGCGCCAGATAGGCATCATCCAGATATTTATCGAGTACCGGGATCGCCTCGTCGACGGTCATGCCAATCAGGTTGACCTCCGGCGATACGCTGAAGGACTTGGACATCTTGATCTTGCTGCTTCCGCTTCCGGATCCGCGGGAACCACCCGTATGTGTGCCGGAAAGTCCCGGTCCGGTGATGGATGCTTCCTCGACCATTTCCAGATCGCGGATATTGACGAGGGAGCGCAGAATTCCCATCTGTACATACAGATCGCCCTTGGCGTTCGGCAGGGAGCTGACGGTTCCCTTTAAATTCATCGAGAGAACGCGCACGGTATCGCCGAGGCGCAGCTTTTTCGCGGAAACGGCTTTTTTCGGTGCGGCGGTTTTCTTAACAGCCAGTTTCTTGTCCACATCCTGGATCTTGCCGCGCAGCTTGGTCCGCTCAGCTTCCAGTTCTTTATTGACGCCGGAAGACTTGGCAAGCTTGTTGATGTTGCGGATCGTCTGATCGGCGGTGTCCTTTGCATCCTGAAGGATCTTCTGAGCTTCCTCGCGGGCTTTGGAAAGCATTTTTTCCTTCTGCTCGGAGAAACGTTCTTCCTTCTGCTGGAGGCGGTTCTTCAGCGTTTCAATCTCCTGTTTATAGGAGGCGATCTCTTTGCGCTCTTTTTCAATGGTCACGCGGCTGTTTTCCAGATTGGCAAGCAGATCCTCGAAGGATTCGTCCTTCTGCTCCATCTGGTTTTTCGCCTCGTCGATGATATAATCCGGCAGCCCCAGCTTGCGGGAAATGGCAAATGCATTACTTTTTCCTGGAATACCGATGAGCAGGCGGTAGGTCGGGCGGAGAGTCTCGACGTTGAACTCGCAGCAGGCATTTTCAACGCCTGGCGCGGTCAGCGCAAAGACTTTTAATTCGCTGTAATGCGTGGTTGCGATCGTCCGGCAGGTCATGTTGTGCAGGAAATTTAAAACAGCAATCGCCAGCGCCGCGCCCTCGGTCGGGTCGGTACCGGAACAGAGCTCATCGAAGAGACAGAGCGAATTGGCGTCCGCCTCATTTAAAATCGAAACGATATTCGTCATATGGGCGGAGAATGTACTCAGATTCTGCTCGATGCTCTGCTCATCGCCAATGTCGGCAAATACATTGTCAAAAACAGCCAGCTCGGATCCTTCAAATGCCGGGATATGGAGTCCTGACTGCCCCATCAGGGTAAAGAGTCCGACGGTTTTTAAAGAAACGGTTTTACCACCCGTGTTTGGACCCGTCACAATCAGAAGGTCAAACGAATCGCCAACCCAGATGTTGATCGGAACGACCTGTTTCGGATTTAAGAGCGGATGGCGTCCGTCCTTGATATTGATATACCGTTTGTTGTTAAATTTCGGTTCCACGCAGTTATAGTGGCGGGAAAGAGCTGCCTTTGCGAAAATGAAATCGAGCTCTGCCAGAATCGAAAGATCCGAGAGGATCGCGTCGGTGTAAGGCATAAGCTGGCTGGAAAGAGCTGCCAGAACGAACTCAATTTCCCGTTTTTCCTGGATTTCCAGCTCGCGCAGTTCGTTGTTCAGCTTGACGATCGCGAGCGGCTCGATAAATACAGTCGAACCGGTCGAGGACTGGTCGTGCACCATGCCTGGAACCTGGGATTTATACTCAGCCTTGACCGGCAGGCAATAGCGCCCGTCGCGCATTGTGATGACGGCATCCTGTAAATAGGTCCGGCTGGAATTTAAAATAGAATTTAACTGGGTATGGACGCGTCCGCCCACGATCTTCATGGAGCGGCGCACTTTGGCAAGTCCCGGACTTGCGTCATCGCTGACCTCATCCTCGGATGGCAGGCAGCGCTTGATCTCATTGTTGACCGGCGTCAGCGGATCCAGGGCGCGGAAGCGCTCATCAAGGGAATCATCTGGAAATTCTTCGGATTTCTCATGGCGTCCGTAGCTCTGCGCGCGGGCAGCGACTGTCAGCAGGGAGCTGACAGAGAGAAGCTCCGGGATCCCCAGGGAACTTCCGATTTCCAGACGTTTCATGGAACCACGCACATCCTTCACGCCGCCGAAGGAGAGACTTCCCTTCATGCGGACGCGCGTCAGGGCATCGGTCGTCTCCGTCTGGCTTTGCCGGATCGTCCCCAGATCACAGGACGGCTGCAGTTCCCGGCACATCTGTTTTCCCATCTCCGTGGAGGCGTACTCCGTGAGCTGGTCGATGATCTTTGTATATTCGAGAGTTTTTAATGCTTTTTCATTCATGTTGTGGTAATCCTCTTAATTTAAATGGTGTTCACATGATACCGTGACCACTAAATTCGTGAAAGACCTCATTAAGTGGTCAGGTATAAGTTCTCACTAGACTCGAAAAGACCTCGTCAAGTGTTCACATTATATCACATTCCCCGCCGTCTAGCCAAGCATTCGCACTTTTTTCTTGCATAACCTTAAGAAGGAAAGTATAATTAGGATATGTTATGCAAAGGGGAAAGTGAAATGCCGGATTCAGAAGAACTTGAAAAAAAGGAAAAACGGGAATTCATGAGAGAAACGATAGTGAAGCCGCCGCTGACCAGAAAACAGATTGCGAAGCGGGTGGCTCTCTTTGTATGCGCGTCAGCCGCATTTGGAGGAGTCGCGGCGGTTTCGTTTGCGGCGGTAAAGCCGTTTGCGGATCGGTGTTTTCAGGAAAATGGGATGCAGGAGACATCCTCAGTCGAGTTTTCCAAGGACGATCCGGACTCTGTTTCGCCGTCGGACGGTGCAGATGCGGATATGACAGCGCAGCCGGAACAAATGGAGCAGGAGATTGATGAGGCGGTCAGCGAGGCGCTTTCCAGCTATCAGTTTTCCGCAGACAATTTCAATTCGATGACGTCGGTATTGCGTGGAATCGGGGAACAGGGTGATAAGTCGATCGTGACGGTCAGCTCCGGCAAACAGGATACGGATATATTTGGAAATCCGGTGGAAAATACGGGTGATTATGCAGGTGCAGTCATCGCGGAGAGTGATGGAGAATTTCTGATCTTTACTTACGCCGATGCGGTGCGGGCGGCAGATTCGATCAATGTGAGATTTTCGGATGGAACGAAGATCGCTGGTACAGTGCGCCAGATTGACGAAGTGCTCGGAATGGCAGTTGTGGCGGTGCCGTCCGGCAATCTGCCGGAAGAAGAGCGGAAAAAGGTGCAGGTGCTTTCACTTGCCAATTCATATACGGTCAAGGCAGGCGATGTCCTCGTAGGTATCGGCGGTCCGTCCGGACAGGTGCATTCGCTTTCGTTCGGAACGGTATCCTACGTGGCGCGCAATGTGCAGATTACAGATGGACTGACGCGGATCCTGTATGCGGATATCAGCAGCAATTCGCAGACGGGTACCTTTTTGATCAATACAGCCGGAGAGATGGTCGGCTGGACATCGGAGTCCTGCCGCAGCGAGAGCTGTACGGATCGGACGGCGGCGTACACCATTTCCAGCTACAAGCCGATTCTGGAGCGGCTGACGAATGGCGCTTCGGCGGCATATCTGGGCATCCTGGGACAGGATGTGAGCCGTGCGATGCAGGGGAGCGGCATTCCGGCGGGCGTTTACGTGACGGAGGCAGTCTCCGGCAGCCCGGCATATGACGCTGGCATCCAGCCCGGCGATATTATTGTGAAATTTGGCACAAAGGAGATCGGAAGTTTCAAAGATCTCCAGGCGCAGATTGAAAATTCCGCGAGCGGCGTGTCTGTATCGGTAAATGTGATGCGGAAAGGGCGCGACGGATACACGGAAATTCCATTTTTGGTATCTCTGCGCGCCAGATAGAAATTCAGGAGGATATAGGCAGAATGAGATATATTGAACAGTTCCGGGAAGGAATGAGAGTCTCGGACGTATATTTATGTAAGACGAAACAGCACGCGGTGACGAAAAACGGAAAAGAGTACGCTTCCGTGCTGCTTCAGGATAAAACAGGCACGGTAGACTGCAAAATCTGGGATTTAAGTTCCCCGGGCATCAATGATTTTGAGCCGCTGCAGTACGTCTATGTGGACGGCGATGTGACGGTTTTCCAGGGTTCCAACCAGTTAAATATCAAGCGCATACGCAAGGCGGACGAGGGCGAGTATCAGGAAAGCGATTACCTTCCGGTCAGCTCAAAGGATATCAAGATAATGTATCAGGAGCTGACGGCTCTGGTGCAGTCTTTCCAGAATCCGTACCTGAAAAAGCTGGCATCCAGCTATTTCCTGGAAGATAAGGCATTTGTGAAGAAATTCTGCTTCCATTCGGCGGCGAAGAGTGTGCATCATGGTTTTGTGGGCGGACTGCTTGAACATACACTCAGTGTAACTCGTATGTGTGATTATTTTGCAACAAGCTACTCTATTTTGAACAGAGATCTGCTCCTTAGCTCTGCAATTCTTCATGATATTGGAAAAGTGAAAGAACTTTCTGATTTTCCGGACAATGATTATACAGATGAGGGACAGCTGATCGGACATATCGTGATCGGTGTTGAGATGATCAATGATGCAATCCGTTCCATTCCAGGATTTCCGGAGAAGCTTGCACATGAGCTAAAGCATTGTATCGTGGCACATCACGGTGAACTGGAATACGGTTCTCCAAAGAAGCCTGCACTGGCAGAGGCAGTTGCACTGAACATGGCAGATTCAACAGATGCAAAGCTTCAGACATTGACAGAGCTGTTCAAAGGAAAAACAGGAACAGACTGGCTTGGATATAATCGTCTGTTCGAGTCTAACTTAAGAAGAGCATCTGAGGATTAAATTTAACAATGAGAATAACAAGTGTCACTGTTTGCAGATTCTATGTGAGCAGTGGCTATTTGTATAATTAAGAGTAAAATAGAAGAGAGAAAAGTATGAATAAGAATGATATTGTAACAGTTGAAATAACAGATATCGGAGTGAGCGGGGAAGGAATTGGCCATGTGGATGGTTACACGCTCTTTATCAAAGACGCAGTGATCGGTGATGTGGTTGAAGCGAAAGTCATGAAGGCAAAGAAGAATTATGGCTATGCCAGATTAATGAAAGTCATCACACCGTCAGAATATCGCGTAGAACCAAAGTGTGCATTTGCCAGAAGATGCGGAGGCTGCCAGATTCAGGAAATGTCTTATGATCGTCAGCTTGTGTTTAAAGATCAGAAGATCCGCGGAAATCTGGAACGAATTGGTGGCTTTACAAAAGAGCAGATTGAAGCTGTGATGCAGCCGGTTGTTGGAATGGAGCATCCGTTTAGTTATCGTAATAAAGCACAGTTTCCATTTGGAACAGACAAAGAAGGCAATCCGATCACGGGGTTCTATGCCGGAAGAACACATGATATTATTGCAAACACAGATTGCGCTCTTGGCGTAGATCAGAACCGAGAAATACTCGAGATTATTTTACAATATATGCGTGAAAACAAGATCAAATCGTATGACGAGAAGACTGGAAAAGGTCTGATCCGGCATGCATTGATCCGCTATGGCTTCAAGACAAAAGAGATTATGGTCTGCCTTGTGGTCAACGGAAAGAAACTTCCGAAAGCAGAGCGGCTGATTGAAAAGCTTATTCAGATTGAAGGCATGACAAGTATCACGATCAGCCCGAATACACGAAGAGATAATGTGATCATGGGAGATTCCTATGAAATTCTCTGGGGACAGGGATATATTACAGATTATATCGGAAATGTAAAATATCAGATTTCTCCATTATCATTCTATCAGGTGAATCCGGTACAGACAGAGAAACTATACGGACTTGCACTTGAGTATGCAGACCTCAAAGGTGATGAAACCGTGTGGGATCTGTACTGCGGAATCGGAACGATTTCCCTCTTCCTTGCTCAGAAGGCAAAACAGGTTTACGGAGTTGAGATCGTGCCGCAGGCAATCGATGATGCCAAAGAAAATGCAAAGATTAATGCGATTGATAATGCAGAATTTTTCGTTGGGAAGGCAGAAGAAGTTCTGCCGGAATATTATGCAGAGTATGAGCGAGAGCATAATGGCGAGACAGCTCATGCAGACGTGATCGTTGTGGATCCACCGAGAAAGGGCTGTGACGAGACACTGCTGGAGACGATCGTGAAGATGCAGCCGGAGAAGGTTGTGTATGTAAGCTGTGACAGTGCGACATTGGCGAGAGATCTGAAGTATCTGTGTGCGAATGGATACGAGATCAAGATGTGTAGAGGCGTGGATCAGTTCCCACAGAGTGTGCATGTGGAAAGTATCGTGTTGCTTTCCAAACTTAAATCAAATAAGTTGAAGCATATCAATGTGGAATTAGAGATGGATGAGCTTGATTTGATGGCGGCGGAGAGTAAAGCGACCTATGAGGAAGTCAAGGATTATGTTTCTAAAGCAAAGCGGATTGAAAGTTAGCAACTTGTATATCGCACAGGTGAAGCAGAAATGCGGCATTATTGAGAGGGCAAATTATAACCTGTCAAAATTGGAAAACTCTAGACAGCCGAAGTGTCCGCCAGGGAAAGAAGCGGCTATAAGGGAGGCACTGGAACATTTTCGGATGATATGACGATATCGTAGAAATAGGAGAATCCTTTTTCTTTGACTTGGTTCTTTAAGTCCCTTTGTTAGTTTTGGTTAGTGGGACATAATTTTACATTTGAAGAAACGTGAATACGTATCGGAAGATAGATAGAGAGTTCAAACAGATACGAAGGAGTTTTGTTCATAAATGATAGAAAAAAATAAGATTTTAGAATCATGGATAATGGTGGAACATTTATCGGAGGGAGACATCGGTTTGAATGATAAGGCTATTCTCACTCTGAATGATTTGCAGGAACAGGATTTCTATTCTCTGTTTCTGCATAAAATTGAGAAAAAGAAATGGAATCGACGGCAAAAAGGAGGAGTCGTTGTCTATTTTGATATTTTTAAATTTCAGGAAGTTGTGGACATACTTCATGCAGAGTATGGCTTGGAATCGACGGATGAGGATATTCGTTTCGGAGACAAGTTCAGTTTTGCGCTGTATTTCGATAAGAATCTTAATTTTCTGGAGGATATGACATTCTTTACAGAAAGTGCTTACATACGGAAATTCAAAAAAGTTCCCTATGAGAAAGAGTTTCGGGAATTTGAGAAAGATTTTAAAAATCAGCTTGCTCAGGATTTTGATGAGACAGCAGGGGATTCGGCGAAGTTTAATGCTGCGATGCAAAAGGAACTCCTGCGACATGAGGTTAATATAATAAATTGCCGGATGAAGATTTTGGGAAATATCGAGACTGAAGCGACGAATCTGCATTCTTTTTTCATCGATGATCTGGAAAAAGCAAAAAAAATCGAAACGGTTAATTTGAATGCTTATTTGTATGGAAATAAAAAGGAACGCATGAACCTTGACAGCAAAAAAGATTCAGTGAATTTTCATCCGCATCTGTTTGAACAAATTCTGCAGCCGAAGAATTATCCCCTGGGAAGGTTTCCAAGCAATACGACATATGCGCTTTCTCTGATGCAGCAAGTTGCGGTAAACTTATCCATCGGCTTTGACAACAATCAGATGAGAAGTGTCAACGGTCCGCCTGGAACCGGAAAAACGACGCTTTTGAAGGACATATTTGCGCAGTTAGTGGTACAGCAGGCGTATAGTATTGCGAAACTTTCGGACCATTTTATCAAAGGAACAGAGAAAACAATTTATTTTAATCATGCATCGATTGGAGAGATCCCGGAACATATTATCGAAAATAATATCGTGGTTGCAAGTTCGAATAATGGTGCGGTTCAAAATATTGTGAACGAACTTCCGTTGAGTAAGGAGATTGACAATTTTCTAATCAATGAACTGAAAGAAGCGGACTATTTTTGTGAGATATCGAATGCGAAGGTGTCGGTAGAGTGGCTGGAAGATGAGAACGGGAAGAAAAGAGAGGAACTGGTAAAAGAATCTGTTCCGGGAGAAGAAAAGTTTTGGGGAGTATTTTCACTTGAAGGTGGAAAAGCGAATAATATGAGCAATATCCTCACGAACATGAAGCATATCCACAAATATTTGGAAGAAGATTATCTGCCGAATCAAGGTATATATAAACAATTTCTGAGTCATTATGAGGAAGTAAAAGCGATTCGAACAAAAAGGCAGGAATTTGCAGATAGCGTTCGGATGTATCAGGAATATACTCAAAAGATGGAACAGGTTCGTGGCAGCTATCAAGAAAAATTAGAGAAGAAAGAGCATGAATTGTGCGTAGAACTTAAGAAGCTTGCAGAAAATAAACAGGAATGCGGGCAGCAGTTGGAACAGTTACATCTCAGTTTGAAAGAGGTACAAAACAGGGCAGAAGCTGTCCGAAAAAATATGGACAGTATGAACCAGTGCCTTCAAGTACACAAGGAGCAACGTCCTTGCTTCTTTGCGGGAAAGAAAAAGAAAGAGGAATATAGGAGCAGATTAAATGAGATTACGGATCAGTTAGTAAAATTAAATGATGAAGATATAGAATGCAGGGAACAGGAGAAAAAAATTAATGAAAATATTCATTTGCGGCAAACAAGGCTGAGTAAAAGTAATGAAAAACAGGAGAAGCTTAAGCAGGAGTTTAACAGTTGGAAGACGGTGGAAACAGGTAAAATTTCAAATTTGGAGAAAAGAGTCCGCGAATATGAAAATATAAAAAACGACAGTAAGACAGAACCGCTGAATATGAATCAGGAGTATGAAGATTTACAGATATCAAACCCGTGGTTTGACGAAGCGTATCGTGTCGCACAGTCAAAATTGTTTGTTATGGCATTACGTATTCGAAAACAATTTCTTTATGAGAACAGAAAAAATGTAAAGGCGGCCATTATCGTCTGGGATCAGCAGGAGAAGTATTTGGATCGAAAGCATGTGATTGAGGCGGCATGGAACTGGATTAATATGACAATTCCGGTGATTAGTTCTACGTTTGCCAGTTTTTCGCGTATGTGCAAAAATCTTGGAGCTGAGACACTGGGGCATCTTTTTATCGATGAAGCAGGACAGGCGCTGCCACAGGCGGCTGTCGGTGCAATCTATCGCAGCAGGCATGTAATGGTGGTCGGTGATCCGTTGCAGATTAAACCGGTTCTTACGTTGGATTCTAATACCCTATATATGTTGGGGGAGCATTTTGGAGTGACAGAAAAATATTTATCTGCATCTGCATCCGCACAGATTTTAGCAGATGCGGCAAGTCAATACGGGTTTTATCGAAAACAGGACAAGGCGGAGGATTCATGGGTTGGAATTCCGCTATGGGTGCATAGAAGATGTCGGTATCCGATGTTTACAATTTCGAACATGATTTCCTATGACGGATTTATGGTGCAGGGAATGGAAAAGTACGGAAAAACAGACTGGTTTGATGTTGGTGGAACGGCGAACAATAAATATGTCGAGGAACAGGGAGAATTCCTTTTGCATAAGCTCAAGGAGATGATAGATAAAAATCCGAAAATCTTAGATAAAAAAGAAAAAGATGTGGTTTATGTAATTACACCGTTTTCCAATGTGGCATATCAGCTTTCTCAGAAATTACGGAAAATTCACTTTACCCGATATGATGAACAGGGAAAACCGACAAATGTCGGAACTGTCCATACGTTTCAGGGGAAAGAGGCTCCAATCGTATTTTTTGTACTCGGTGCCGACAGGCAGAGCAGCGGGGCGGCACGCTGGGCAGTAACCGAAGCGAACATAATGAATGTTGCGGCGACGAGGGCCAAAGAGGAGTTTTATATTATTAGTGATAGGAAATTGTATCTTGGGCTTGGATGTGATGTTGCAACAGATACAGATCGGATTATCAGAGAATATAAAAATCAGTATCTTGTGGATGATCATGCACACAAGAATGAGTTGCGCATGCAGGATGACGAGACACGGACACTCATTATTGATGCGGATTTTAGACGCATTACAGGAACGGTTAAATATGTTGGAAAGGGAACAGAAAGTTTTTATGCCTATGTAGTTGGTGCTGATGGAAAAGAATATTCCATTACCGAAAGTATTTATTCTAAGACAGAGAGTGCAATAGAAGTGATTCAAAAGGGTAAAAAAATATCTTTTATTCCAGGAGAAGGGAATAAGAAACTATTTGCTACAGAGGTGAAGATAGATGTTTACTTAAGAGAGAGGTTATCGGGAATTTAATGGAACGGTAAAGGGAGGGGGAAAAGATGGAGGATCAAAGAGACAATCCTAATATTATTGGGAGTGAAATCATCATATATCAAACGGAAGATGGATATACAAAAATTGACGTTAAATTTGAAGACGAGACTGTTTGGCTTACACAGGCACAATTATGTGAGTTGTATCAGACAAGTAAATCTAATATCAGCGAGCATATCAAGCATATTTTTGAAGAGGAAGAATTGGATGAAGAGTCAGTTGTTCGGAAATTCCGAACAACTGCAGCTGATGGAAAAAACTATAATACAATTCATTATAATCTTGATATGATTATTTCTCTTGGATATAGAGTGAAATCCAAGATTGCTACAAATTTCCGTCGGTGGGCTGCTGAACGATTAAAAGAGTACATGATAAAAGGCTTTACAATGGATGATGAACGGCTAAAAAATCTGGGTGGGGGTAATTATTGGAAAGAGTTATTAGACCGTATTCGGGATATTCGCTCATCTGAAAAAGTGATGTACCGACAGGTACTTGACCTTTATGCAACAAGTGTTGATTATGATCCCAAGAGTAGTGAATCCATTGCATTTTTCAAAATGGTACAAAATAAATTACACTATGCAGCACATGGACATACAGCAGCAGAAGTTATATACGAGCGTGCGGACGCCAGTCAGCCTTTTATGGGATTAAAAAGTTTTTCGGGTGATTTTCCTGTATTGAAAGATATCAGTATTGCCAAAAAATATCTCAATGATGAAGAGTTAAAGATCCTAAATAATATTGTATCGGGATATTTTGATTTTGCGGAGATTCAAGCTATGCGTCACAATCCCATGCATATGGAAGATTATGTGGAACACCTTGATAATGTTTTAAAAACTACAGATGAAAAAGTGTTGCAAGGAGCCGGAACGATTAGTCATGCACAGGCAATTGAAAAAGCAACAGAAGAATATCGGAAATATCAGGTGCAGAACTTATCGCCGGTTGAAGAAGAATATTTGGAAAGCATTAAAAATATTCACAGTACAGTA
>ERZ833608.1471-NODE-1471-length-15044-cov-299.546134_pt1 | contig 15044 bp, 15 predicted proteins | sample MGYA00519694_ERZ833608 | MGnify/ENA primary metagenome ERZ833608 (study PRJEB31850, sample SAMEA3708742) | human gut metagenome | biome: human gut; feature: human-associated habitat; material: faeces | place: China | collected 2014 ... | reverse complement strand
TGCAGCAGGTAAAGCATTCGCTGGGCATCCGAGTCATCGACCACGACCGTGCCGATGATATCCGAGACACCACCTCTCTATCAGGTGGCGAAACCTTCATCGTGAGTCTCGGTCTCGCCTTGGGCTTGTCGGCGTTATCCTCCCGCAACATTTCCTTCGAAAACCTGTTCATCGATGAAGGCTTCGGAACCCTCGACCCCGATACCCTCGCCACCGTCATCGATTCCCTCGCCATGCTGCAAAGTTCGCAAGGCAAGAAGGTGGGCGTCATCAGTCATACCGACACGATGAGCGAGCGCATCACCACCCAGATAAGGATCATCAAGAATGGCAACTCCGGCAGCAGCCATATCGAGATCTATCCTTAACCCATCGTAATTACACCTTAAATTATATAGTAATAAAACAAAAGAAAGGGTGTGCCATAAGTCCATGACACACCCTTTCTTTTGTTTCCATTGAATATTAAACCCTGTTTCCCTCTTTAGGGAAAACCACGGTAGGCTTGAAGGTCTTAGCCTCCTCAAAGTCCATCAGGGCATAGGCGATGATGATGACGGTATCACCTACCTGCACCTTGCGGGCTGCTGCACCGTTCAGGCAGATACAACCGCTGCCACGCTCACCCTTGATAATATAGGTCTCCAGGCGCTCGCCATTGTTGTTATCCACAATCTGCACCTTCTCTCCTGCTATCAGGTTAGCTGCGTCCATCAGATCCTCATCTATCGTGATGCTACCCATGTAATTCAGGTTAGCCTCAGTTACAGTCACACAATGGAGCTTACTCTTCAATACTTCAATCTGCATTGTTCTGTTATTACTTTTATCTATTACGGATTAAACTTAATAAAGAAATCTATAGAGGAATTATCCTTTATACTTGATATGGTCGATGAGACGGATAGGAGTCTTGCCGCAATATACGGTGATGCAACCTACCACGTAGGCGCTATCCTCCCATGAAGCCACATCCTGCAGGCTATCGCCATCCACAATCTGGAAATACTCTACCTCCAGCCCCTCTACGGCATTGATGTCGCTCACTACCTTGTCGTGAGTTTCCTGCACAGTATGATTCTTGGCAAACTCTACGCTCGCCTTCAAAGCCTTGTAGATATTCGGTGCGATGGCACGCTCATCAGCAGAGAGCAATGTATTGCGGCTGCTCTTAGCCAAGCCATCCTCATCACGGATGATAGGACACTCCACAATCTGCACATCACTGTTGAGGTACTTCACGAGCTGCTTGATGACAGCAATCTGCTGCCAATCCTTCTCACCGAAATAAGCACGGTTAGGATGAACGATAAAGAACAGGCGACTAACTACCTGGCATACACCATTGAAGTGGCCCGGACGCTTGGCACCCTCCATCACGGTACTTACCGGAGGGAACTCGAAGTGGCGGGTATCCGGTGTAGGATACATCTCCTCTACAGAAGGAGCAAACACATAGTCAGCGCCACAAGCCTCGAGGAGCTTGCAGTCAGCATCGAGTGTACGTGGATAACGCTCCAGGTCACCCTTGTCATTAAACTGAGTAGGATTCAAGAAAACGGAAACTACCGTAACACCGTTTTCCTTAACACTGCGCTTTACCAGAGAGGCATGACCCTCATGAAGCGCACCCATAGTTGGCACAAGGCCGATTTCCTTTCCCTCCTTGCGACGATCGAAAAGTTCGTTCTGGAGGTCAACAATCTTATTGATTACTTTCATCTTCTTATCTGTTTTCGGGTGCAAAATAACAACTTTTTTCTCAAATAAGAAAGAAAAAACCTAAAAATATGCGAATTATTGCCGAAATTATTGAATTTCAGAAGAAAAATACGCTTTTTTGGAGTTTTTTTTGTACCTTTGCACCTAATTCGTAAGAATAATAATTAAATTTATGGCAAAGAAAGTATTATTTATCAATCAGGAGATCGACCCATACGTAGCCGAGACCCACATGTCTATCATGGGACGCGAATTACCTCAGAAAATGCAGGAAGCAGGCTTTGAGATTCGCACCTTTATGCCTAAATGGGGCACCATCAATGAGCGTCGCGGCCAGCTGCACGAGGTGATTCGCCTGTCTGGTATGAACCTTATCATCGATGATACAGACCATCCGCTGATCATCAAGGTTGCATCTATACCAACAACACGTCAACAAATCTATTTCATTGATAACGACGATTACTTCACCCGCCGCCAGATGGCAGCCGACGAGCAGGGTGTGGAATATAAAGATAATGGGGAGCGCGCCATCTTCTTCGCACGCGGCGTACTGGAAACCGTGAAGAAGCTTCGCTGGCAGCCAGACGTCATCGTATGTCAGGGCTGGGTAAGCGCTGTGGTTCCTTTCTATATCAAGACGGCATACGCTGAGGAACCTTCCTTCGCCAACTCAAAGGTGATCATCTCACTCTATACCAACGAGCTGAAGGGCGAACTCGGCACACACTTCAAGCGCTGCGTGGAGTTCCGTGATGCCAAGTCGGAACTGCTCTCTGACTACAAGGAGGACTTCGACTTCATCGAGCTGGGCAAGATGGCCATCGACTACAGCGACGGCGTGATTGAAGGCGAAAGCCTGGCAGACAGAACTCTCCTGGATTATGCCAATGAGAAGAGCAAACCAACCCTCGCTTATCCTGGCGATGACTTTGCGGATGCCTACAAGACATTCATCAACGAAGTATGCCCTGATGAGGAGTAAGCTTCAGAAATTAGACACATTTCAAGGATAATGAAGATTTTAAGACTATTTACAGCGTTATTTATAGCAGCGATGACTATTGCTGCATGTGATGACACCACCGACAACATCGGATCGTCGATCACCAACGACGTTGATAACATCTCTATCAAAGACCAGGTGTTCAACGTCACCTCACGCTCCATCGTTTCCGGCCCGGTTCTGAGCCGAAACAATACGGGTATGATCGGTAATGTGAAGGATCCTGAGACCGGCACCTACGTAGCTGGCGACTATATGACCCAGTTTGGCGTATTGTCATCATTCAGTCTGGACACTTTGGAGTACATCCGCAATGCACACGAAGGCAGGATCGAGGCGGATTCATGCTATCTCCTGGTATCATACAAGACTACATACGGTGATACCCTCGCACCGATGAAGGCTACTGCCTACGAGATGAGCAAGCCGATGAGCGAGAATCAGGAGTATTACTCAGACTATGATGCCTTCAAGGACAACTGGGTGAGCGAGAACAACTATAAGTCGAGCACCACCTATAACCTGAACAGCACGACGATGGCTTTCAAGATCTATCTGAACAAGCCATATACGGCAAAGGATGGCAAGACCTACAAGAACTATGGTTCTTACGTGATGAACACCTTCGTGGATCACCCTGAGTACTTCAAGACCAACTGGGATTTCCTCAACAAGGTTTGTCCGGGTTTCTATATCAAGAATGCCGGTGGTATCGGAAACGTAGCCAATATCTGGAATACCGAGTTGCAGTTCTACTACAAGATCCAGAAGACGGTGAAGAACTCTGCGGGCAACGACAGTACCGTAACAGGTCTCGCTTTCAACCGCTTTGATGGTACAGAAGAGGTGTTGCAGCTCAACAAGATTACCAACGACACCATGACATTGGCTAATCTGGCAAAGGATGAGAGCTGCACCTACCTGAAGTCTCCAGCCGGCATCTTCACAGAAGTAACGCTGCCAGTAGAGGATATCATGAAGGGTCATGAGAAGGATACGCTGAATACAGCTACCATCTCTTTCCCAAGAATGAACAATGTAGATAACAACAACGACTATCAGTTCAGCGTTCCTTCTACTATCCTGATGGTACAGAAAGACAGTCTGGATGCCTTCTTCGAGAAGAACAAGCTGACAGACAACCGCACCTCCTATACGGCTTCTTACAACAAGAACTCTACAGGCGTGAAGAATGCCTATACCTTCTATAACATCAGTAACCTGGTTACTGCGATGTACAGGAACAAGGGCAAGAGTGAAAACTGGAACAAGGTGGTACTGGTACCTGTGACTTTGACCACAAGTACTCAGAACAATGCTACCGTGATAACCAAGATCAATCACGACATGCAGCTCACCTCTACCCGACTGATCAAGGCGACGAATGATACTGACAAGGATTACACCACCAAGGACGGCAAGCGGGTGGCTACGGGTCCTGTTCAGATCAAGGTGATCTACAGTAAGTTCAAGGAATAAATTCATGGCAGATAATTTTCTTGAACGCCACCGCGAAGATTACGAGCAGCGCAAGGCTGCCTGGCTGCGACGCAAGAAGCATCTTCCAAAAATCAAGAAGCCTGCCATTCAGCGTCCTGATGATGAAGCTTTATAAAAAAGATTCTATATGAAAAAATCCCAGTTGGAAGTTCTTTTCCAGCTGGGATTTTTTTCATATAGATCAGATTATTTTTTCTATGAGAGAATGGTGAACTTGGCAAACTTCAGAAGCAACTGCTTGGTTCCTGCATTCTGGAACTCTACGGTAGCCTTCGTGTTCTCTCCGGTACCTTCTATCTTTAATACCGTTCCTATTCCAAAACGCTGATGCTCAATTCTACAGCCCTCGCTGAGAGAACCTGCAGCTGAGGACGCATTAAAAGCTGAAGAACCAGAAGATGCAACGGATGAAGAACTAGCGGTATCACCCATGATTCTATGTACTGCATTCACAGCTCTTACAGATTTAAATCCTGGTTTTGGATCAGCCATGAACTGCGAAGCTACAGGCTTAGCGTTCTGATAACCACGACCATAGCCTGACTGGTCTCTATCCCATGGCATTCTTCCACCATAGCCACCTTCAGAACCATAGCCACCATACGAACTTCTTCCCCCACCGAATGAAGATTCAGGAGCCTCTTCTCCTCCCTCTATCAGACTGGCATCAATCTCATCGATGAAGCGGCTCGGATTATCAAATTCCATTTTGCCATATCGGAAACGGTTCTTGGCATTGGTCAGAATGCAATGCTTCTCGGCACGGGTAATCGCAACATAGAGCAGACGACGCTCTTCTTCCAGCTCCCTGACAGAAACTGCAGCAAGCGGACTCGGAAAGATATTCTCCTCCAAACCTACTACGAAAACAGTAGCAAACTCCAGACCCTTTGCCGCATGAATCGTCATGAGCGAAACTCTCGGTTCATCCTTCTCTCCCTCACTGTCCGCATCCGTCAGCAGCGCCACGTCCTGCAGATAATCAGTAAGATAAGCTTCATCCATTCGTCCCTCTTCCTGGCGTCCTGCCACGAAGGTCTGCATACCACTCAGAAACTCCTCCAGGTTTTCCTGGCGAGCCAGGTCATCGGCATTCTTGCCCGACATGATATCCTCGCTGATTCTACTTTCCCTGATGATGGCATCACCCAGTTCATAGACATCCAGGGTATGCGAACGGTCGATGAACGAAGAGATGAGCAGGCGGAAATTCTCGAGCTTCGTCTGCGTACCCTTGTTGACATTCAGTCCGTAATGTTCTATATTACCTATCACCTCCCAGAAACTCGCCTGGTTCTGATGGGCACAATCGGCAATCTTCATCACGGTAGCAGCACCGATGCCACGAGCCGGATAATTGATGATACGCTTGAAAGCCTCCTCATCGTCAGGGTTGGCAACAAGGCGGAAATAGGCGATGATATCCTTGATTTCCTTACGCTGATAGAAACTCAATCCACCATAAATACGATATGGAATGCCCTGTTTTCTGAACTCCTCCTCAAAGCTGCGGCTCTGGGCATTGGTACGATAGAGAATGGCAAATTGATCGTATCCACAATCATCCTGTCGCTTGATGCGCTGGATATTCTTCGCCACAATCAGCGCCTCCTCCTTGTCGCTGTAGGCTGGCTTATACAGTATCTTCTCTCCTTTATCATTTTTGCTGAACACCTCTTTCTGAATCTGATTGCGGTTATGATGAATCAGACTGTTAGCAGCCTCCACGATGGTTTGAGTAGATCGGTAGTTCTGTTCCAGCTTAAAGAGTTGGGTTCCAGGCAATTGTTTCTGATAATTCAATATATTGTCGATGTTGGCACCACGGAAGCTGTAGATACTCTGCGAATCATCACCCACGGCACAAACACGCAGTTTTTCCTTACAGAGCTGCATCACAATAGACATCTGTACATGGTTGGTATCCTGATACTCATCCACCAGGATATAATCGAACCTGCCGGCATACTTCTGTCTGATTTCCTCGTGATCTCTGAAAAGCTGGAAAGTAAGCATCAGGAGATCATCAAAGTCCATCGCATTCGCCTGACGGCAACGCTGCACATAAGCCACATAAATCTTTCCGATGGCAGGCATCTTGGCACGTTTGTTCTGCTCCAGGATGGCAGGGTCGCTATCGTAGGCTTCGGCAGTTACCAAATTGTTCTTCGCCATCGAAATCCGGGCGTGAACAGCAGCAGGCTTATAGGTCTTGTCATCCAGTCCCATCTCCTTGATGATTGCCTTCAGCAGTGAGCGAGAGTCACTTTCATCATAGATGGTAAAATTATTATTGAAACCGATATGCTCAGCTTCAGCACGGAGAATACGGGAGAATATGCTATGGAAGGTACCCATGTAGAGATGCTGGGCGAGGTCATCGCCCACCAGTTTTCCGATACGTTCCTTCATCTCCCTAGCCGCCTTATTGGTAAAGGTAAGTGCCATAATGCTCCAAGGCTTCATGCCCTGGCTCAGGAGATAAGCAATCTTATAGGTAAGCACACGCGTTTTGCCCGAACCTGCACCGGCAATCACCAGCGAAGGTCCGTCAATATACTCTACCGCAGCACGCTGCGCATCATTCAAGTCGTTCAATAAATCCATTAGTCAATATTTACCAGATTTTTCACTTTTCACTCTTCACACTTTTCACTTCCCCCTATATCCACCTACAGCCGTGCTTGGGTCGTAGTCTTCACCCTCACGAGGGAACGAAGGGATGAATTTCATCTGATGTTCAATCTGTCGCTGGCGCTTCTTCATATAAGCGCTCGGATACAGGGAACTGAACTTTCTAGGATTAGGCAGCGTAGCAGCTATCAGGGCACACTCGCCACGGAAGAGATCTTGTGCTTTCTTGTTGAAATGATACTCAGCCACCGCATCGACACCATAGATACCCGGTCCCATCTCGATACTGTTGAGATAGACCTCCATGATGCGCTGCTTGCTCCACATCATTTCGATGAGAAAGGTGAAATACACCTCAAATCCCTTGCGGGTCCAGGAACGGCCCGGCCAGAGGAATACGTTCTTGGCGGTCTGCTGACTGATGGTACTGGCACCATGCACCTTACCGCCACGGGCATTATTCTTGGCAGCACTCTCAATGGCATTGAAGTCGAAGCCATGATGCTTGAGGAATCGGGCATCCTCGCTCGCCATCACCGCCACAGGCATGTGAGGGGATATCTTATCCATAGAAACCCAGTGATGATGCAAGGTAATACTTTCACCATCAGCTACTTGCTGAAAACAGCGGATAATCATCAACGGAGTAACATATACCGGAATAAAACGGTAGGCTACTACAGCAAGAATGGTGGTACTGAAAAACAGCACCACCACCCATCTTACGATATTTCTGATCTTTTTTAGAATCATCTATCTTCTTTTTCCCTTATCGGGAACCTCATTCGTTTTTACTTCAATGTACCATTGTTAGCAGCATTCACCATTGCCTGGCTAGCATACATGTAAACCTCTACACGACGGTTCTGAGCGCAGGCTGCTGTAGTATTCACCACAGGATTAGCTGAACCCAAGCCCTCTACACTCTTGATCTGGCTGCTGGCAACACCGCATGACTTCAAGTAGGTAGAAACGGCATTGGCACGATTCTGGCTCAAAGGCAAGTTGATGCCATCATTACCAGTAGCATCGGTATAACCCTGGATAGCTACCTCGCAGTCGGCATTGTTCTTCAAGACCTGGGCAAACTGAGCCAAGTCGTTCTTAGCGCTTGCATTGAGCGTATATTTGTTGGTCTGGAAGAGGATACCAGAATCGAAGGTTACCTTGACAGCTGTCAAACCATTGGCATCTGTAACGGTAGAAACCTGCGCATTCTTCACAGCCTCTGCCTCAGCCTTTACCTTATCCATGTGCTTTCCAATCAAGTTACCCGCTGTACCACCAACAGCAGCACCGATGGCAGCACCTACCACTGCACCTGTACCACGATGGCTGTTATTGAGCAAACCACCAACCAAGGCACCAAGAGCAGCACCAGCACCTGCACCAGCAGCTGTACCAGTCTTCTGACTAGTTCCACAACTTCCCAAAACGAGCAGCATTGAGAGCGCTGCAGCAGTAAATTTCATCTTTTTCATACTATAATTCTCCTATATTTATGTTATTTAAATGCAAAGATACGTCTTTTTTCTCCAATATGGAGGGTTTTCTAATATTTTTTTGTAATTTTGCATGCAAATTTAAGGGTATTTGTCCAAATGGCGAAAGGAAATCGCCTATTTCGGGGCGGAAATTCCCTATTGACCGTGTTTTCACGCTCAAGATACATCGTGTTTTCACGCTCAAAATATCTAGCAGAATTTAAAAACAAAATATATAATTAGTAATATGGCTAAAGAACTTAAGAATTTAACCAAGCGCGCTGACAACTACAGTCAGTGGTACAATGATTTGGTAGTAAAGGCTGACCTCGCAGAGTTGTCACCAGTTCGTGGTTGTATGATCATCAAACCATACGGCTACGCAATCTGGGAGAAGATGCAGCAGCAGCTCGACAAGATGTTTAAGCAGACAGGTGTACAGAACGCATACTTCCCTCTCCTCATCCCGAAGAGCTTCTTCTCTCGTGAGGCAGAGCACGTGGCAGGTTTCGCCAAGGAGTGTGCTGTGGTTACTCACTATCGTCTTCGTTCTACAGAAGATGGTACAGAGGTTGAGGTGGATCCTAATGCCAAGCTCGATGAGGAGCTGATCATCCGCCCTACTTCAGAGACCATCATCTGGAACACATATAAGAACTGGATTCATTCATGGCGTGACCTCCCAATCCTCTGCAACCAGTGGTGTAACGTGATGCGTTGGGAGATGCGTACCCGTCCATTCCTCCGTACTTCTGAGTTCCTCTGGCAGGAGGGTCATACTGCTCATGCTACCAAGGAAGAGGCAGAAGCAAAGGCTCAGGAGATGCTGAAGGTATATGCTGAATTCGCTGAGAAGTATATGGGTGTGCCTGTATTGCAGGGTGTGAAGAGTGAGACAGAGCGCTTCGCCGGTGCTCTCAACACTTATACCATCGAGGCAATGATGCAGGATGGCAAGGCGCTGCAGAGCGGTACTTCTCACTTCCTGGGTCAGAACTTCGCCAAAAGCTTTGATGTTACCTATCTGAATAAGGAGAACAAGCCTGAGTATGTATGGGCTACTTCATGGGGTGTTTCTACCCGACTGATGGGTGCCCTCATCATGGTTCACAGCGATGACAACGGTCTGGTATTGCCTCCAAAGCTGGCTCCTATCCAGGTGGTAATCATTCCTATCAACAAGGGCGACGAGCAGTTGGCTCAGATTACTGCCAAGCTGCAGCCTGTCATCGACCAGCTCCGCGAGTTGGGCATCAGCGTGAAGTATGATGACAACACAGCTAAGCGTCCTGGCTTCAAGTTTGCTGACTACGAGTTGAAGGGTGTACCTGTTCGTCTCGCCATGGGTGGCCGTGACTTGGAGAACAACACCATCGAGATCATGCGTCGTGATACCTTGGAGAAGGAGAACGTAAGCTTCGACGGCATCGTAGAGCGCGTGAAGGATATGTTGGAAGACATCCAGAAGAACATCTTCGAGAAGGCTCGTGCTTACCGTGATGCTCACGTATATGAATGCGACAACTACGAGGAGTTCAAGGAGCGTGTAAAGAATGGCGGTTTCTTCCTCTGTCACTGGGACGGTACAGCCGAGACCGAGGCAAAGATCAAGGAGGAGACTCAGGCTACCATCCGTTGCGTGCCATTCGCTTACGAGCAGACTCCAGGTGTCGATATGGTGAGCGGCAAGCCTGCCGTAGCTCGCGTTATCATCGCAAGAAGTTATTAATTATTTTAAAAAACGGTGTCGGGAGATTTCCGGCACCATCAAATATCAAATATGAAGCAGTTGATACTCTACATCATTTTTCTGATGTCCATGGTCTTCTCAGGCTATGGAGAGGTATCTGCTGCTTCTATTTCTTTATCCCATCAGGATTCTTTAACTGTAGAAGCTGCTGATGCTGCGCACAAGAAGGATGGATCGTATGCGGCAGAAGCCGGTCATACGAAGGATAGACTTGCCAAGGTTACCCCTCACCAGCAGGAGCAGGATGCCCAGCTGGAAGATGCATCCAATGCTGCCTATCGGGTATGCAGCAGTCGTCCACAGCGTTTGTTGCCAAGTGGCAACATACATGGCAACCCATCTGCAAGCAGTAGATTGCTAATCCATAGAATCCGATTTTTATCATCCCTTTTATCAGTCATAGAAGGTGCGAAGGAGCCTTTCCGCCAGGAAACTGCCCCTATCCACTTTGATGTCGCCAGCAAGTATTATGTCATTTGCCTGCGGCATCTCATCTGTTAGTTCTTCTTTTTATATTTTACAAAAAACAGATTTATATATATATTTAAAGAAGAAAATAAGATTATGGCTAAGATTAATCATTTAGATATGGGTGCGGAAGTATTGGCACTCGACGATGTACAGGTAAAGAAGGGTTTCATGGGTTTGACCATCAAGTTGATCTACAAACCAACCAACAGTGCTATCAAGATCAAGGAGAAGGAATACTCTACAGAGGATGGCAAGAAACTTATCAACATCCTGAGCTCTGCCCCTAGCGAGGTAGAATCTTCTATCCAGAAGTTCCCGGTATCAGCCATCAGTATGGGTAATATGAAGCTGCAGGCATGCCTCTCTGACGACCATCAGTTTGTAGCCACTCAGCTCCTTGCCTTCAAGGATTTCGGCTACCAGCCAGTTACAGAGATGGTAACCTATACCGGCAAGACAGCCGAGGCTTTCGCCCAGCTGTTCTAATATCCAACTGGTATCATATAAATTAAAAGGGTGCGTCACGGATTGATGACGCACCCTTTTTCATATACGGATTCTTTCTTATTCCATACAACAAGAGAAGTGGTTAGAATCCCCACTTTTCCTTGACCGTATTCGGATCACAAGAAGCATTTTCTACATTTCTCTCAATGTCATCCGGAAGATTGCAGAAGAAATCAAGTCCTGTCAGCTCTTCCAGCTTCCTGATATTGACCACATGACCCTTTACCGTTTCAGACGAACCATAAGCGTTGTGACGGAACCAGAAACCGATAGACTGATAACCTTTGGCATTCTTCAGAAGAACCGCACAGAAGAAATACTTCGGAACGATAAAACCATTCTTCGTATAATTCAGAATCTGACCAGAAGAGTCGATGGTGCCACCTTTGCACACATAAAGTGTATCTTTGGCATGAGATGCCTGGGTACTCATATCGTAGGTAAGGAAATTACGGACCAGCTTCTCCATATCTTCCCATATACCGGCATTAAAAGTATGCATCTGCGGATACATATTGGTCATATAGAATGTCTGTCCATTGGCATCCTGACAGTAAACTCTATCCTCAGAAGCTACGATGTGACCACGATCATATCCACTTCCGCTAAACTCCTTGCTAACCGGTGGTTGGCAATCGGCATCTACATCCGGGTCTTTCTGGAACGGATCCCCACTCCATTTCTTGCCCATCCAAGTAGCACCTTCCCACTGCTTTCTGGTCCAGTTTTTCTTATTGTTAGACTGGCAGATCTGATAGCAGCACCATCTTGGCGACTTCTTATCCAAATCGTAGTAAGTGGAATAGGTTACGCCATAATCAGCCGTTCTGCGAACGATCACTACATTTCTAGAAGTTCCATTCGCCACAATCTTAGGGAATTCCAACCCTGTTGCTTCTGTTGGAACAGAAGTAGAAACCACATTCTTATTCGCATTCGAATCTTTCAGAGAGCCCTGGTCATCACCATCGCTACTGCACGCAGAGAAAGCCAAGAGGAAACTCAAGGAAAGAAGATAAATCCATTTTGTCTTCATAACTACAATTGAAAAGCGAGAACATCACCTATCCAGCAACATTCTCGCTTTACCTTATTATTAATTAAACTTACTTATCAGTTTATTCACCCTTAGAGAAGAGGAATGCACCACCTACCTGAGGATTGCCATCATATGATGTACGATAGCCGATAATGGTAATCTTATCACCAAAGTTCAAACCGAGTGTACCAGCCAGCTTCTTTGCGCCGCCCCAACCTGTAGTCAAACCATAGACGAAAGCTGAACCAGAGTCATCGGTCAAGCCAAAGTTACCGTATGTCTTCAAATCATTTCTCTGACCGGCAAACTCTGTGATGGTACCTTCCAACATATAATATACGTTTTTGTCATCCTTCTTAGTCAGGAAGTCAGCTACAGAAATCTTGGTTACAGACTTCATTGCCTCCAAAGTCGTATACTTAATCTGATGTGTACCATTATAGATATCCTTCACACCAGTAAGAGTAACAATGTCGCCTACCTTCAAGCCCTTCTTCTCGAAGTCGCCCTTGGAACCGATACCATAAACGAATGTTTCGCCAGTTGCATCCTTGATGTAGCAATTACCAAATTTAGCATTAGCAACCTTGGTAATGACACCAGTGAGACGATAAACGGTAGAACCAGCCTCTGCCTTGTTGAAGTCTGCAATCGAGCACTCGACGATAGAACCCAACTGATAAACTGCAGCAGTAACAGTAGAGCTCTGCTTACCCTTGGTAGAAGTGAAACCGATGCTAGAAGAACGAGCACCACCAGCATTGGCATTGGCATGGAATGTAATCTCAGCCTTTGTACCACTGGTAACAATACCCTTAACAGACAACCAGCTCTGGTCAGCCTCAGGGATATCAACAGTTACGCCTTCACCCTTTACGGTCAGAGTAACCTTGAAGTCCTCACCAGCCTTGTCCAAGGTATCCTTATCGAGTTCATCAACCTTGATCAAAGACTTGGTATAGCTCAAAACGGTTACGTTCTTCAACTGAGGAGTACCATTATGTGTATCTCTAGGACCCTGGATAGTAACCTCATCACCCTCTTCCAGTTTCAGACTAGAGAAGTTCTTGTCACTACCATTGGCATCAAGCGTACCATAGACATATACCTCACCGGTGGCATCCTTGATATACCAGTTACCATACAAGGTATTAGAAATCTTGGTCATCGTACCCTTCACCTTATAAGTCTCACCATCATTACCTGCCAAAACTTGGGCGCAAGTAGAGAAAGGAGGATTCAAGACACCTTGAATAATGTTGACACGCTGAATTTCATTATCACAAACAAACTGTAACATTGCAGAGTTTGCGCCCTTTGTTGCCTCGGCAGAAACGGTCACTACAGTCTCGCCAGCTTCACCTACAGTAGGAGTTACTTTCAGCCAAGCAGGGATAGAGTCTTTCTCTGCTGTCTTTTCCTTTTTCTTACCGTCAGCATCCGTGTACGTGTACTTGTACTGGGTCATACAAACGATTTTCCAGTCAGAAGCGGCATTAACCTTGAATGATGCACTACCACCCTCCACAGGAATGGAAACAAACGACTGTGACACCTGCACCTTGCCGAGGGAGTCCAAGGTCTGGTCGTCGTTACAACTTGTAAACAACGCCAAGATTGCAACAAGTGCAGTAAATAAATATTTTAATTTCATATAAATAATCTCTTTAATGAACAACACCTAATATTAGAAAATATAGCGGAGACCCACTGATGCATACCAGCACTGACCGATAGAGTGATTTGGTACGAAAGTCTTGGTGTTACCATTGATTGACTTTGGTGTCGAGAAGGTAGCATAGCCATCCTTGTCATTACCTTCATATCTCAAGATACGTGGATCTGAACCAATCTCTGGGTTCAAGTACTTCATTACACCCCAGCTAGAGTTGAAGAAGTTGAGTACGTTCTTCATATCGAAACTCAACTGGATAGTGTTGGTGTGACCAGCCACATCAAACTTGAAGTCGTGCTTGTAGCTGAAGTCGATACGATGTACCCAAGGGTTGTAAAGGCTGTAAGCCTCTGCATACTCACCCTGATGGTTCTTCAGGTAGCTGTTGGCATGTACATAATCCATGAAGCGAATCTTGTCATCCTCAGACTTGAAGCGGAACTCATTATCAGCTACCTGCTTGTCGGTTGGGATATAGATAGCATCATAGTTATAACCATCACCATTGATATCGTTTACAGTCATGTAAGAGTAGTTGTAACCACCACGCCATGCCTCATAGATGAAGCTATAGTGGTTGTTGCTCTTGTCGTGGATCGTTGCAGAAGCAATGATACGATCAGGAGTTACATTCTGTCCGTTGTGCAACTTGATGTTGTTAGGACCATATACTGTAGAGATATAGTTCAATACAGAAGAAGCGTTAGATCCAGGAAGTGAAGTAACCTCCTTAGATACAGTATGAGTATAGGCAGCCATCAAGTTCAACCACTCCCATGGCTGAGCATTTACCTGTGCAGAGAAAGACCAACCGTAACCACGGCTTGTGTTCTCAAGTACATAAGCACTTGTACCTACGGTAGAACCCTTAGGATATACAGGACGGTTGTCGGCACCATTGAAACGTGGGAAGCCCTTGGCATCCTGTACGCTCCAGTCGGTCAATGTAGCTGCATTCAATGTCTTGTTGAAGATACCCTCAACAGAAACAGACATTGGGAATGACACAGGAATCTGATAATCGACAGCGAAAGATGTCTTCCAAACCTGTGGCAACTTGAAGTTTCTATCTACAGCAGAGATTGCAGAAGGAACTGTACCCTCTTCAGGAGTGATGTTCTCTGGGTAACCCATAGAAATCAACTTGTCACGGAGAGCTGCTGCTGTTGGCTTACCATCCTTATCAACAACCAGACCACCAGCAAATGGAGTCATATCTACACCCTCTTTCTTACCTGTCTGAGGATTCCATGCCT
>ERZ833608.1470-NODE-1470-length-15069-cov-5.182363_pt1 | contig 15069 bp, 14 predicted proteins | sample MGYA00519694_ERZ833608 | MGnify/ENA primary metagenome ERZ833608 (study PRJEB31850, sample SAMEA3708742) | human gut metagenome | biome: human gut; feature: human-associated habitat; material: faeces | place: China | collected 2014 ... | reverse complement strand
ACGGCCTGATCCTCTATGTTGACGGCGGCATCCTCGCCTACATCGGCAAGCAGCCCGGCTGATTTACTTTCTTCGAGAAGAAAGTAAACAAAGAAGCTTTCAAACAATAAAAAGGACATCCGCTCGTAAAAGGCGGATGTCCTTTTTATGTTGCACGGTAGGGGCCGGGCATGCCCGGCCCGGCAGTGTATGGTAAACGGACGCTCGCGGGAATCTCCCGGGCCGCCGCGGAGGGGTCAAGACCCCTCCCTACAAAACGACCCGCAAAAGGGGCTTTACCCGATGGTCACGCTCCACTTGAACTCCTTGCTCTCGCCGGGGTTCAGCTCGATGTGATGGCCTGCCTCGTTGACAGAGTTTGCCCAGCCGTTCCACGGCTCCATGCAGACGAAGCTTTCGGCGTCCTGCTGCCAGAGCACGCCGTTGGAGAAAACGCTCTCATCAAAGGCAACCGTGACCTTGTGGCCATTGCCGGCATCGGTCAGCTGCATCGGGCTCTTGACGCCGGTCAGCAGGCGGATGGAGTCGGCGCTGCCCTCCTTGCGGGTCAGCGTGATCGTCTCGGGTGCGGTGGGCTGCTCGCCCTTGGCGCTCTCGCTGCAGGTGGCGGCGTCAATGGCAAAGGAGACATTGTCGAGCTTGGTCACGCCAAAGTAAGGGTGGAAACCAACGCTGAACGGCAGCGCCTTGTCACCGGTGTTGGCAACAGTCAGCGCCAGCGTGGCGGTGCTGCCGCAGAGGGTATAGCGCATCGTCAGCGCAAAGTCGAACGGATAGACGAACTTAGTCAGGCCGTTGGGTGTCAGCGTCAGCTCAATGGCGGAATCATCAGCAGTCTTGACCTGCCATGGGAGCAGGTCGGCCAGACCGTGGACCTCGATGGGATAGGCCGCGCCGCCGAAGTGATGTACGCCGTCGTCGGGCTTGCCGCAGTTGGGAAACAGAATGGGAATGCCGCAGCGGGGGCGATCGGTGGATTCAAAATTCTTGTCGCGCAGCCAGAGGTACTCCTCGCCGTTTTTGGTGAAGGAGGTGGCCATACCGCCCTTTTCGGGAGTGACGGTAAAGGCGTACTCTCCATCGGTCAGGGTCAGGGTCTTATACGATGCGCCATACTTTTCGTAGGTGCCAGCGGTCAATTTGGACATATATACATCCTCCTTATCAAATGCTTGTAGGGGTCACCATCCATTATAGCACAAATTCGCTTACAGCACTACGCCATCCTTGAAAATCGAGATCTCGCGGAAGCCCTTCTTCTCGGCACAGGTCTGCTTGCCGGAGGCAACATCCAGCACCAGCCGGTACAGGTCGGCGCCGGCCTCGTCCAGCGTGCGCTCACCATCCGCGACCACACCGGCGTTGAAGTCGATCCATGTCTTTTTCCTGCCAGCCAGCTGGCTGTTGGTGGCAATCTTCAGCGTCGGGGCCGGTGCGCCGAACGGCGTGCCGCGGCCAGTGCTGAACAGCACCATGTGGGCACCGGCTGCCGTCAGCGCGGTAGCACTGACCAGATCGTTGCCGGGGCCGTACAGCATGTTCAGACCCTTGGTGGTGACAGGCTCGCCGTAGTCAATGACATCCATGATCGGCGCGGAGCCGCCCTTCTGCACACAGCCGCAGGACTTATCCTCCAGTGTGGTGATGCCGCCCTGCTTGTTGCCCGGGCTGGGGTTGTCGTAGACGACCTCATTGTGGCTGATGAAATACTCCTTGAAGCCGTTGATCATCTTGACGGCCTTCTCGAACACCTGCTCATTCTGGCAGCGGTCCATCAGGAAGCCCTCGGCGCCGAACATCTCAGGGACCTCGGTCAGCACGGTGGAGCCGCCGCGGGCGCACAGCATATCGCTGAAACGGCCGATGGTCGGGTTGGCGGTGATGCCGGACAGGCCGTCCGAGCCGCCGCACTTCATGCCGATGACCAGCTCGCTTGCGGGGATCGCCTCGCGCTGGAACTGCCCGGCGTAGGCGGCCAGCTCCTTCAAAATCTCGCGGCCTGCTACCAGCTCATCCTCGACATCCTGACAGGTCAGGAACTTGACGCGGTCGTGGTCGTACTGGCCCAGCTCAGCCAGAAACTGGTCATGGGTCAGGTTCTCGCAGCCCAGAGACAGCACCAGCACGGCACCGGCGTTGGGGTGGCGGGTCAGCGCGGTCAGCAGCTTGCGGGTCTGTGCGTGGTCGTGGCCGGTCTGGGAGCAGCCGAACGGATGGGTAAAGGTGTACAGGCCGTCAATGCTGCCGGTGACGAGATCCTGATTGTCGCGCACAAGCGCCTTGGCGCAGTCGTTGACGCAGCCGACCGTGGGGATGATCCAGATCTCGTTGCGGATGGCGGCGCGGCCGTCCTTGCGGCGGTAGCCCATAAAGGTCTCGGCGGGGGCCGGGATCAGCGGATGGACATCGGGATGGTAGCTGTACTCGATCTCACCGGAAAGGTTGGTCTTGATGTTGTGGGTGTGCATCCATGTGCCGGGCACGGCGTCTGCCGTGGCATGGCCGATGGGGAAACCGTACTTGATGACATTCTCCCCCGCCTTGATGGCCGCGATGGCCATCTTGTGGCCCTGAGGAATATCCTCAACAGCGGTGACGGTGGTGTTGTCAACGGGAACAGCGGTGCCCTTGGCGATGGGGTGCAGGGCAACGACTACATTATCGGCGGGGTTGATCTTAATGGCAATGGGCATAAGATGCCTCCTTACTAATAATAAAAGCGGGCCGGAGGGCATCCTCCGGCCCCAATGGGGTACGTTTTAAGCCTTCCCCCTTGAGGGAAGGTGGCCGCGCGGCACGCGGTCGGATGAGGGGCGGCGTTACGGCGGCAACTCGTTTGCGGGCAGCAATAGCGAACGCGCCCCTCATCAGTCACCTTCGGTGACAGCTTCAGTCTACGCGCTAAGAGCCGCCTTCGGCGGTTGCGCTCCGACACGCGCCTGCGGGCGCAGTCCCTCGGGGAGAAGCCTTTATGGGCTTACAGGCAGCTCTTGTAAGCGGCCAGCGCGCCGTTCTCGCGGATGTTGGTCAGATTCTTGACGGTGGCCTCCTCAAAGCCGGGAACCTTGGTCAGATCCTGACCCCACATCTGCTCGTTGGTCATAACGGCATGGACCAGCGCGGGGATGCTGTCGTTCTTGTGCGCATTGTAGAACTCGAGGACCCAGCGATCATCGGAGACAGTGTACTCGTTGCCCTTGGCACGCTTGCAGACCAGACCCTTGTCGGTCAGCTCCTGCACATCATTGCTGTAGAAGGCAATGTATGCGGCAAAGCTCATGGTCAGGCAGGTGGGCAGCTTGCCATTCTTCTCGACATACTCGAGGAAGGAGGGCATGTTGCGGGCGCGCCATTTGGAGGTGGAGTTCAGAGAGATGCTCATCAGCTCATGGTTGACGAACGGGTTGTTGAAGCGATCCTCCACGGCGGCGGCAAACTTCTTGCAATCGTCCTGATCCAGCGGCAGGATGGGCACGACCTCCTGCAGCAGCATCTTGTTCATGTAGCCCAGAACGGTCTCGTCATGCATGCAGTCGCGCACGATGTCGAAGCCGGCGAGGTAGGCACCCAGCACAAAGCCGGTGTGGGCGCCGTTCAGGATGCGGACCTTGCGCTTCTTGTACGGGCTCATGTCGGGGGTGACAAAGACATGGTCCTCGATGCCGGCCTTGCGGAAGGGCAGCACATCGTTCAGCTTGGTGTCGCCTTCGATGACCCAGACGCCAAAGACCTCGCCGACATCGAGCAGCGGGTCAGCGTAGCCGTGCTTTTCCTCCAGCTCGGCAACCTCCTTCGGGTCGCGGATGCGGCCGGGGACGATGCGGTCGACCAGAGAGCCGCAGAAGGTGCAGTCCTCGTTGACATACTTCTTGAAGCCGTCCTCAAGGCCCCACTGCTCGATATACTGGTTGACGCACTTGAGCAGTTCCTTGCCGTTGTTGTCGATCAGTTCGCAGGCGAGCATGATGATGCCCTTCTTGCCGGCCTTATAACGGTGGTACAGCACCTGAGTCAGCTTGCCGGGGAAGCTGGATGCGGGAACATCCTCCAGCTTGCAGGCGGGGTCGTAGACGATGCCGGCCTCGGTGGTGTTGGAAACGATGATCTCGAGATCGTCGCTGGCGGCGACCTCCATCATCTGCTTAAAGCCCTCCTCCTCATACGGGTTCAGGCAGCGGGAAACACTGGAAATGACGCGCTTGTCATCGACCTTCTGGCCGTTTTCACTGCCGCGCAGGTAGAGGGTGTACAAACCCTCCTGCTCGTTGATCATCTTGGCAAGACCCGGGGCGATGGGCTGGACCAGAACGCACTTGCCGTTCCAGTCTGCCTTCTCGTTGGCAAGGTCGAACCAATAGTCAACAAATGCGCGGAGGAAGTTGCCTTCGCCGAACTGCAGGACCTTTTCGGGGGCGTTTTTCAGAATGTAGCCGTTATAGCCGGATTTCGCAAGAACATCATAATTCAAGGTTTCCATAGACGCTTTCTCCTTATAATCATAAACCATTCTGGTACTGCGGCATGGGTGCTGCGGTACGCCTTGTTACCTAACATTGTATTTTCTTTGTCCGATTTCGTCAAGATGCAATAAAAAAACAGCGCACATATTTTGCGCTGTTTTTTGCTTTCCACAAGTTGCACAACATTGTTTATAGTTTTTTAGCTATAATTTAGGGTATCAAGCAATTTTTGCAACTTGTGCAAGCAGTTTTTGTTATGTATAATAGTAACAGAGTATGCCGTTTTGGGGCATTTGAGATGCGCAAGGTTTGTGCTATCGGGCCTCGGCGGCTGCATCCGATTTCATCCATTACAAAAGGAGCGTCTATACATGAAAGCGTTTATGGACAAGGACTTTTTGCTTGAGACCCCCACTGCGCAGCATCTGTACCACGACTATTCGGCCAAGCTGCCCATCGTGGATTACCACTGCCATATCCCCCCGCAGGAGATCTACGAGGACCGCCGCTTTGAGAACATCGCGCAGGTCTGGCTGGGCGGCCATCAGGTGCTGGCCGACGGCAGTGACTACTACTTCGGCGATCATTATAAGTGGCGCGTGATGCGCTCCAACGGCGTGCCCGAGGAGTACATCACCGGCGACAAGCCCGACCGTGAGCGCTTCCAGAAGTTTGCCGAGAGCCTGGAGATGGCCATCGGCAACCCGATGTACACCTGGTGCCACCTTGAGCTGAAGAAGTACTTCGGCTACGAGGGCGTGCTGAACGGCGAGACCGCCGAGGAGGTCTGGAACCTCTGCAACGACAAGCTGCAGCATGACCCGAAGCTGACCGTCCGCGGCCTGATCGAGCAGAGCAACGTCGCGATGGTCGGCACCACCGACGACCCCATCGACTCCCTCGAGTGGCACAAGAAGATCAAGGAAGACCCGACCATCAAGGTCGTCGTCGCCCCGTCCTTCCGCCCCGACAAGGCCCTGAACATCCGCAAGGAGGGCTTCGCCGATTACATCCATAAGCTGGAGGAAGTTGTGGGCCGCAAGTTTGCCTGTGCAAATTGCGTTGTCAGTGCGCTGGAGGAACGCTTGGAGTTCTTCGTCGAGATGGGCTGCCGCGCTTCTGACCACGGTCTGGACTACATCCCCTTCGCCGAAACGAACGCTGAGAAGGCGACTGCTGCCTTCAAGAAGGCCATGGCCGGTGAGACCCTGACCAAGGAGGAAGGCGACGAGTACACCACCTACCTGCTGCTGAAGCTGGGTGCCCTGTACAAGAAGCACAATGTTGTCATGCAGATGCACTACAGCTGCCTGCGCAATGTCAACGACAAGATGTACCGCAAGCTCGGCCCCGACACCGGCTTTGATATGATCGCCGTGACCGATTGCAGCGCTACCATCAGCAGCCTGCTGAGCGCACTGACCAAAGAGGACGCCTGCCCGAAAGTCATCCTGTACAGCCTGAACCCCGCCGACTTCGACATGCTGGGCACCATTCTGGGTGCGTTCCAGGATGACGAGATCCCCGGCAAGATCCAGCTGGGCTCCGCCTGGTGGTTCTGCGATACTGACGACGGCATGTACCAGCAGATGAAGACGCTGGCGCGTCTGGGCCTGCTGGGCAACTTCATCGGCATGCTGACCGACAGCCGCAGCTTCCTGAGCTACACCCGTCATGAGCTGTTCCGCCGCCTGATGTGCAACCTGATCGGCAACTGGGTCGAGAACGGCCAGTATCCCAACGATGAAAAGGCCCTGCAGAAGATCGTTGAGGGCATCAGCTATTATAATGCCAAGCGGTATTTTAATCTGTGATTGAAGTAACGCAATAAGCAATAAAACCCCGCCCCGCCTGTTGATTTTGACAGGCGGGGCGGGGTTTTATTGGGTGCGGGCGAAGCCCGAAAAAAGGCTCCCCATCAGGGGAGCTGGCCGCGCGTAAGCAAGGCCTGAAGGGTTTGCGAGCTTGCGGGAGCACCGCTTTTCCGGGCAAGCAGCTCCCTGACGATTGCATCAATCTCAAAGCACACCCCATCAAAATTCCGTATTACATCTAAATTGGAGAATCGCAGCACCTGTATCCCCTGCTGCTGCAAATAGGCGGTGCGGCGTTCATCGTAGACCTTGCCCGCATCCTCATAGTGCTGGCCGCCGTCCAATTCAACAGCTAATCCAGCGGCACAGCAATAAAAGTCCAGAATGTAGGGCTCTACGATTTTTTGGCGTGTGAACCGTGGGACATAGGCGCGCAGAAAATCGTACCACAGATGCCGTTCTTCTTTGGTCATGTCATGGCGGAGCTGACGGGCACGGGAAATCATTTCCTTGGATTGGGCCATGGTGGACTCCTTTTCTAAAGAGGTGACGCAGTGGCAATGGTAAGGCGGACGAACCCCTCAGGCCTCGCAAGCTCGGCCAGCTCCCCTGATGGGGAGCCTTTTTCGGGCGGCTCTGCCGCCCGTGCATGACCTTACTCGCAGCTTTCCCCTATCTCCGGCACCTCCGGCATGGTGCGCAGCTGTTCGAGCGTAATGCCGTCCACATATTTGTTGATCAAATCGTTCAGGCCGGACCAGAAATCCAGCGTGTGGCACTGGCCGCGGTGGGGGCAATCCACCGAGGAAGCCAGACACGGAATGGCCGTCAGCTCCCCTTCTACGGCGCGCAGGATCTCGCCGGAAGTGATCTGTGCAGCCGGGCGGGCCAGACGGTAGCCGCCCTGTGCGCCGCGCACGCTGGAAACAAGGCCGGATTTTGCCAGCGGGGTGACGATCTGCTCCAGATATTTTAAGCTGATGCGCTGCTTGTCGCTGATATCCTTCAGCGGGATCAGGTCATTGGGGCGGTTGGCCAGCTCCACCATCAGGCGCAAGGCATAACGGTCGCGGGTCGAAAATTTCATGGTGATGCTCCCTTTATCGGAATTAGTAAGACTAATCATAGCATAATACTGGGAATTTTGCAAGTCTACTACCTACTAACACAGTAGGATATATGCAAATTGACGAAATATGCATTTTTATGCAAGAAGGTGTTGACAGAACCGGTTCACAGGCGTATACTGTGAGCCATGGAAAGCAAATGACCGCTGACCAATCACGAGAGAAAGGGGTACAGACCAATGACGGCTTATCGTTCCGGTATGATGATGATGTGCATGTGCATGTGCATGTTGCTCCGGCAGCCTGTGCCAGCTTTCTTGTGCGCAAAATACAGCGCGTAATGAAAACTTGCAGCGGGATGCCGGGGTAAAAGCCGACATCCCGCTTTTGTTTGGAAAGGAAGTTTGTAACCATGACAAGAGGCCCCGTTTACAAGCAGCCCGGTGTGCGAATGTGTTGAAAATAGAGGGAACACACATTCAATCAACAACACACCTGACAATTATAAAGGAGAACATATCATGAAAAAACTCATTTCTGCAACCCTTGCCGCTACTCTGGCCCTGAGCCTCGCCGCCTGCGGCTCCTCCGCCTCCACCTCCGAGGCCGCCCCCGCTGAAAGCACTGCTTCCGGCGCTGCGGAGTCCACCGCCGAAACCAGCAAGCTGGCCGGCACGACCCTGAAGGTCGCCGCCTCCCCCACGCCCCACGCCGAGATCCTGAATGTGGCCAAGGAGGTTCTGGCTGAGCAGGGCATCGACCTGCAGGTCGTTGAGTTCAGCGACTATGTGCAGCCCAACCTCGTCACCGAGAGCGGCGAGGTCGATGCCAACTACTTCCAGCACACCCCCTACCTTGACAGCTTTAACGAGGAGAACGGCACCCATCTGGTCAGCGTCGGCGCTGTCCACTATGAGCCGTTCGGCATCTATCCGGGCAAGAGTGATGACCTTGCCGCTATCGCGGACGGTGCGACCATCGCCGTGCCCAACGACACCACCAACGAGGCCCGCGCCCTGCAGCTGCTGGCCGCGCAGGGCCTGATCACCGTGCGTGACGGCGCCGGTCTGACCGCGACCATCAACGACATCACCGAGAACCCCCATAATCTGAAGATTCAGGAGATCGAGGCTGCACAGCTGCCCCGCACCGTGCAGGATGTTGATTTCGCCGTTATCAACGGCAACTACGCGATGGAGGCCGGCTTCTCGGTCGGTAAGGACGCCCTTGCCACCGAGGATGCATCCTCTGAGGCTGCCCAGACCTACGCCAATGTGCTGGTCGTGAAGGAGGGCAACGAGAACGACCCCGCCATTCAGGCCCTGTACGCCGCCCTGACCAGCGATAAGGTCAAGGAGTACATCAACAGCACCTATGACGGCGCGGTCGTGCCCATTTTCTAAGAAAATGCCTCGTACAGCCGTGAACGGGCACGGGCGGATATAGAATCCGCCCCTACGGTACGGCAAGCAGCGAAATTGCAGGGGCGCATTCCATATGCGCCCGCTGGCAGCCGCCGGCCGCCGGCAGCTGCAAAGAAAACCCTTGCAACCTGCCGAAATATAGAGTACAATCTATAGCGAATGAGTTTTTGCGCTCATTCGCTATCTTTGTAAATGAGGGAGAAAACCCATGATCGAATTGCAACACCTGACCAAGCGCTTTGCCACGCAGGGCGGCACGGTCATTGCGCTGAACGACATCAACCTGACGATTCAGGACGGGGATGTCTACGGCATTATCGGCATGTCGGGCGCCGGCAAGTCCACGCTGGTACGCTGCATCAACATGCTGGAGCGCCCCGATGAGGGCAAGGTCATCGTCAACGGAAAGCAGATGCAGGAGCTGAATGCAGCCGACCTGCGCGCAGCCCGCCGCGAGATCACAATGATTTTTCAGCAGTTCAATCTGCTGATGCAGCGCACCTGCCTGCGCAACATCATGTTCCCGATGGAGCTGGCCAATGTCCCCCGGGACAAGGCCGAGGCTCGCGCCCGCGAGCTGCTGGAGCTGGTCGGTCTGCCCGATAAGGCGGACGCCTACCCGGCCCAGCTGTCCGGCGGGCAGAAGCAGCGCATCGCCATTGCCCGCGCGCTGGCAACCGACCCGAAGGTGCTGCTCTGCGATGAGGCAACCAGCGCACTCGACCCCAATACGACCCACGCTATCCTGCAGCTGATCCAGAAGATCAACCGCGAGCTGGGCATCACGGTCGTTATCATCACCCACCAGATGAGCGTGGTCGAGGAGGTCTGCAACCGCGTGGCCATTCTGGACAACGGCACGGTCGTGGAGGAGGGCGAGGTACAGGCTATCTTCAGCCACCCCACCTCCAAGGCGGCACGGCGGCTTGTCTACCCTGCCGGTGCGCCTCAGGCAGAGCCGCTGCCCGGCCACAAGCTGGTGCGCGTAGCGTTCGGCGGCACCCAGACCACCGATAAGCCGCTGGTCGCAAGCCTTGCCATTGAGTGCGGCGCGCTGGTGTCCATCATGGCGGCGGATACCCGCATCGTGAACGGCCAGACGCTGGGCACCATGCTGCTGGCACTGCCTGACGATGATAAGGCGGCCGCAGCGCTCGACTACATCAAGAACTATCCCGGCATTACCTATGAGGAGGTGAACGGCTGATGGCAGAGTTTTTTGCAGGCAAGGACTGGCAGACATTCATGCAGATCCTGCCCACCATTCCGTTTGAAACATGGGAGACCATCTGGTCCACCGTAGTTGCGACCCTGCTGGCGCTGGTCATCGGCCTGCCGCTGGGGGTCTGCCTTGTCACCGGTGAGCAGGGCGGCGTGCGTCCCCTGCCCCGCTGGCTGATGGCGCTGCTCAACGGCCTTGTGAACCTGCTGCGCAGCGTGCCCTTCCTGATTTTGATGATCATTGTCATTCCGCTGTCCCGCGCCATTGTGGGCACCTCCATCGGCACGGTGGCTTCCATTGTGCCGCTGGTCATCGCATCCTTCCCCTTTGTGTCCCGTCTGGTCGAGACGAGCATGCGTGAGGTGGACGGCGGCGTGATCGAGGCCGCCCAGAGCATGGGCGCAACGCCGCTGCAGATCATTACAAAGGTCATGGTCCCCGAGAGCATGCCGAGCCTTGTGGCGAATGTGACGATCGCGGCAACTACCATCATGGGCTACGGCGCTATGGCCGGCATCATCGGCGGCGGCGGTCTGGGCAAGATTGCCATCAACTACGGCTATTACCGCTTTAATGTTGTGCTGGAGTTCTTTGCAACGGCCCTGCTGGTCGTGCTGGTGCAGATCCTGCAGACCGTCGGCACAAAGCTGGCAATCCGTTGCGACAAGCGCGTGCAGAAGTGACCACATAATACGGCGCTGCTTTGACTGGCAGCAAAAAATCCCGCATCCTTGCGATGCGGGATTTTTTGCTGCGGGGGTACTGAAAAAAGACGCTTACAGGGCCTTTACATCGGCGATAAGCTGCTCTACAGCCGCGTCCTGCGTGGCCCAGCTGGTGCAGATGCGCACGGCGGTATGGTGCTTGTCGGGCTTGCCCATGTGGGTCATGGCATAGCCCTCAACCAGCTTTTCGTACCATGCATCGGGCAGGACAAAGAACTGCTGGTTCGTCTGGGAATCGTGCAGCAGACCACAGCCCTTTTCCTCGAAGGCGGCGCGGATGCGCAGCGCCTGCTCGTCTGCCTTTTGGGCCATCGTGAAATACAGGCTGCTGCCGCTGCCGTCCTCGCCGTCCAGCAGGGCAAGGAACTGCTCCCCCAGCAGGCGGCCCTTGGCCAGCATGCCGCCGTGCTGCTTGATGCAGTAGCGGAAATCGCCCTTCAGCTCATCGTTGGTGATGACGACTGCCTCGCCGAAGAGTGCGCCGCACTTGGTGCCGCCCAGATAGAACACATCACAGAGCGCCGCATAGTCCTGCAGCGTCAGGTCGTTGGCGGGGCTGGTCAGACCGTAGGCCATGCGGGCGCCGTCCACAAACAGGTATAGGCCCAGCTCATAGCAGGCGGCGGAAATGGCGGTCAGCTCCTCCTTTGTATAAAGGGTGCCGACCTCGGTCGGGTTGGAGAGGTAGACCATGCCGGGCTGAACCTCATGCTCATGGCTGGCGTTGGCGCGATGCTCCTCGACCGCTTTGCGGATCTGGCGTGCGGTGATCTTGCCTGCCTTGGACGGCAGTGCCAGACATTTGTGGCCGGTGGCCTCGATGGAGCCGGTCTCATGGACATGGATGTGGCCTGTGTCAGCGCACAGCACGCCCTGCCACGGCCGCAGCGCGGCGGCAATAACGGTCAGATTGGCCTGCGTTGCGCCCACAAAGAAATGCACGGCAGCATCCGGTGCGTCGCAGAGCAGCCGGATCTGCGCGGCGGCCTTGGCGCAGTAGGTGTCCTCCCCATAGCCGGGGGTCTGGTCAAAATTGGTCCTTTGCATAAGGTCCAGTACGGCGGGGGCTGCGCCCTCGCCATAGTCACATTCAAAACGAAGCATATTCTTAACTCCTTACCCATTAGTATGTACGCTGCAGGTGTTGCAGTAATTATAACACTGTGATTCCGTGCTTGCAAGCTTCGCCGTGATACGCTATAATGATATTACTTTTGGTAAGAAAAGAGGAATCGTATGGAATCCCAAAAACAACGCGAGGGCTTCGGCTCGCGCCTAGGCTTCATCCTTGTCAGCGCGGGCTGCGCGATCGGCATCGGCAATGTCTGGCGGTTTCCCACCGTTACGGGTCAGTACGGCGGCGGTATCTTTGTGCTGTTCTACCTGCTTTTTCTGGTGCTTATGGGGCTGCCGGTGCTGACAATGGAGCTGGCAGTCGGCCGGGCAGGCCACGGTGCAGCACGCGCCGCGTACAAGGCGCTGGAGCCGGAGGGCAGCAAGTGGCATATCCACGGCTGGTTCTGCATGGCGGGCTGCATGCTGCTGATGATGTATTACACGACCGTCTCTGGCTGGATGCTTGATTACTTTGTCCGGTTTTTGACCGGCAGCTTTGACGGACTGAACGCCGAGCAGGCGAGCAGCGTCTTTGGCGAGATGCTGGCCAACCCTGCCGAGATGGTGTTCTGGATGGCTGTCATCACGGTGGCGGGCTTCATCGTCTGCGGCCGCGGCCTGCAGGGCGGGCTGGAAAAGGTCGGCAAATGGATGATGAGCGCTCTGCTGGTGCTGATTCTGGTGCTGGTCGTCCACAGCTTTACGCTGCCCGGCGTGGGCGAGGGGCTTGCCTTCTACCTGCTGCCGGATGCAGGGCGCGCTGCTGGGCAGGGCCTCGGCAATGTCATTACGGCGGCAATGAACCAGTCCTTCTTTACGCTGAGCCTCGGCATCGGCGCGATCGAGATCTTCGGCAGCTATATGGACCGCCGCTTTACCCTGCCGGGCGAGGCTGCCCGCATCTGCGTGCTGGACACCTTTGTGGCGGTCTGCGCGGGGCTGATCATCTTCCCGGCCTGCTTCTCCTTCGGCATTGCGCCCGATGCAGGCCCGAGCCTGATCTTCATCACGCTGCCCAATGTCTTTACGAATATGGCGGGCGGCCGGCTGTGGGGCACGCTGTTTTTCCTGTTCATGACCTTTGCAAGTTTTTCCACGGTCATTGCCGTGTTTGAAAACCTCATCGCCTGCGCCTGTGAAAACTTTGGCTGGGAGCGCCGCAGGGCCTGTGTGATCGGCATGGCGGCGCTCGTCCTGCTGGGACTGCCCTGTGCGCTGGGCTACAATGTCTGGAGCTTTATCCAGCCTTTGGGTGCCGGCTCTACCGTGCTGGATTTCGAGGATTTCCTTGTCAGCAACCTGCTTCTGCCGGGCGGCAGCCTTGTGTATCTGTTGTTCTGCGTTACCCGCTGGGGCTGGGGCTTTGACGGCTACACGGCTGAGTGCAACACCGGTGACGGCCTCAAAATGCCGCGCTGGGTCAAGCCCTACTTCAAATATGTACTGCCCGTGCTGATCGCAGTGATTCTGGTGCAGGGACTTTAACAGCCGTTGGCTTTGAGCCACCGCTTCATTTCTGCGGTGATCTTTTCAAACGCCTGTGCGGTGTCGGGGTTGTCGGTTTTGAAGGCCAGCAGCCTCCAGAGCCACCCCTGCGCGTCTACGATCCGCAAGCTTTCGGGATAGCACAGCTCAAATACCAGAGATGCATGGCCCACGGCGTTGTCCGCGGGCCATTTTTTCAGGCTGTGCAGCACGCAGTGATGCTCATAAAAGGCGTCCATCACAGCCGGGGTCACGGGGCTTTGGCGCAGCTGGGCTGTGGTGACATTGTAAATTTCCTCCATCGGGGTCTCGACATTGACGCGCAGGATGTCGATTTTATCGGCATCCCGCAGGATCTGGCAGAACCGCTGCGTGCGTTCATCCAGCCCGTCCGGCAGGCGGAAGGCGCTGTGCCATTCCACCGCCGCGCGCAGCAGGGTGTCGGCATTGGCGTCATCGAGATAGTCCCGGATGCGCCCCTCGTCAAACAGGACCGAGACGCTCAGCGCGGCATGGCTGACCGACTGGGCATCAATAAAGGTGTTGTACCGGCGCAGCTGCTCAAAGCGGCCCACATCGTGCAGCATGCCGCTCAGCCATGCAAGGTCGATGTCCTGCTGCGGCAGCGAAAGACTTTCGGCGATTCTGCCGCAGAGGGCTGCCACGCGGTAGGTGTGGTCGATCTTGAGCTTTACCTTCGGGTCGGCGGTGTTGTAATGCGCAGCATAGTCGGCAAAGGCCCGCTGCGCGCGGGCACGGTCGATTTTCATAGTATCACTCCCCGCCCCTATTGTAGCATAACCGCACCGGCGTGCAAACCGCGAATTTGATAAAAAACCGTCCACAAATACAGACATTTTAGTACAAATGGTTTAAAAATCCTTGACATCAGTGCTAAAAACGGCTATTCTTAAAGTAGTAAATCGTGAGGAAGGCGGTGCATACAATGAACGCCAAGGGGGACGCCAACCGCAGTGTGCGCATGACCAAGCAGCGGCTGTATCAGGCGCTGATCACGCTGCTGCAGCAAAAAAGTCTGCGTGAGATCACGGTGCGTGAATTGACGGAGCTGGCCGGCATCAGCCGCGGTACCTTCTACTTTCATTACACCGATATTTATGCCCTGATGGACCAGATGGAGGCCGCCCAGCTGAAGCGGCTGAATGAGCTGATGGATACCCTGATCCCCAGCATCTCGCAGGAGGATGTCCCCACAGCGCTGGTGGCGCTGTTTACCTATTTGACCGAGAACCCCGACCTGTGCGCCGCCCTCTACGGCAAAAGCTGGGAGTCGGAGTTTACCTCCAGCGTAAAGCGGCTCATCGCCGAGCGCTGCTGGGGCAACTTTGCCCCCACCGGCGGGACTGAGGATCAGAAATATATGCTTTCCTTTGCGGTCAACGGTTGCTTTGGCACGATTGCAGCCTGGCAGGAAAATCAGTTCCAGCCGCCGCCTGCCGAGATCGCGCGCATTACCTGGCAGGCGATACGCGCCGTGATGGAGCAGCTGTAAAAGTGTCTGCCCGCCTTGCTTTTTGCTACGGCGGGGGGTATAATAGAACCGTGAAACCGCCCGCAAAGGGCTTACGAAGGAGAAAATGAACGATGGGATTTTTTGATTTTCTAAAACCAAGATCAAAGGAACATATTGAAGAATGTTGGCCTGGTGGCAAGATGCTTCAAGTCCATATCGAATACGATACACAATCTGCTGTCATTACCTACAAGAGGCGTTATGGATTGCAATTTAATGTGC
>ERZ833608.1469-NODE-1469-length-15071-cov-113.027038_pt1 | contig 15071 bp, 9 predicted proteins | sample MGYA00519694_ERZ833608 | MGnify/ENA primary metagenome ERZ833608 (study PRJEB31850, sample SAMEA3708742) | human gut metagenome | biome: human gut; feature: human-associated habitat; material: faeces | place: China | collected 2014 ... | reverse complement strand
CTATCGTAGAAGGTTTCTATGGTGCAGGTCGTTTGAATCATGGTGACATTGATTTCATTATTCCTGATGAAACAGTCGTAACAAATGGTCATCAGCAGCCATGGCCTGCTTTGGCAAGCATTCTTGACGCTTATACTTCTGGTGTTGTTAAAGTGTTCGGTGAGAGCAATGCTTCTGGCGAAGGTGGCTCTACAGAAGGTGGCGAGACAGGTGGCTCTGGCTCTGGTGAAGGCTCTGGTTCTGGCGAAGGTGGTAGCACAGGCGGCTCTACTGGTGGTTCAGAAGGTGGCAGCACAGTAACTCCTATTGAGGGTACAGTAATTTGTAGTTTTACTGCGAACGGAAAAGAGGCTGTTCCTTCTAATAGTGCATTTGTTTTGACAGGTTTAGCTAAGAATGTAAAAGTAGAAGATACTGTTATCGAAGGTACTACTTATTCTGCAAGTCTTAAGATGGAATCTAATACAGAAGTTTCTTTCACCACATCTCAGAAGATGACTCTGTATGTATATTATGGTACTTCTGGTACAAAAACTAATGTAAAGGTAGATGGTGTGAAGCAGGCAGGAGCTCCTACAACAGTCGTACTTGAGGCTGGCGCTCATAAGATTACAAAGGGTGATTCTTCCGCAATCGCTCTCATTAAACTTGTACCTGTAACAGAATAATAAACATGTTTTCCTCAATGAGGAAAGATATATAAAATGAAACAAACTAAGGGCTGTCTTTTCGTGATGAGGACAGCCCTTTTTTCTCAAAACAAAAATAAATCAAAAACTAATCCTACAATGAAACAAATTAACTCTACCGTTTCTGCACAGCTTAAGGCTGTTTGTCGTAAAACCCTTTTGGCTTCTGCTTTGCTCTGTGGCTTCTCTATGATGGCAAATGCGCAGACACAAGATGGCCGTGATTTCTCTATTGATGGTTTTGCTGCCTACGAAGGTGTGGCTGGCTCTAATTGGTATCGTGCTGGTGGTACTACCGGTGGCGAAGGTGGCAAGGTGGTGAAGGCTGATAACTTCTCGCAGTTGCAGGCTTATCTACAGGCAACAGACCCCTACGTCATTATCGTAGATCATGACATTACTACAGGCATCAAATGTTACGTTGATGGTATCAATACTGGTAAATTGCTTGATGACCAAAGTGGAAAAAGCGGTGTGGAAACAACATATGGTGAGCGTATTATGGTAGCCCCCAACAAAACATTGATTGGTGTGGTAAACCCTACAACAGGCAAGGCTCCTCTCTTTGCTCATATCACCTTCGTGATGCAGTCTGTTGATAACATCATCATCCGCAACTGTCGTTTTACGATGAAGGGTGTACCTGTGCTCAGAACAGGTGAGAATAAGATTGTGGCTTGGCGTAATGGTGCACAAGTAGAAGTAGGCGACCCTGACTGCATCGGAATCCAGGCTGATAAGGTAAGCGCCAAGACCAACTGGGGTGGACATATCTGGATAGACCATTGTGAATTCTTCAATGGTGGTGCAGCCAACAAAGACCGCTATGATGGTTTGCTCGACTGTAAGAACAATGTGCAGTGGATGACTTTCAGCTATAACTATTTCCACGACCATGACAAGAGCTGTCTTTTTGGTAAAGGTAATATCGACATTTATGATGGTTGTCGTACTATTTCTTTCCACCACAATTTCTTCTACAACATCCAAGGTTCTCGTCTTCCTCAACAGCGAGGTGGTCATATGCATTATTATAATAATTATATGAAAGGGTGTCAGGATGGTTATCGCCTTAATGACCAGGCAACAGGTTACATAGAGGCTTGTTATTTTGAAGATACTAAGTCTCCTATCATGTCAAAGGGTGAAAAGGGTCTCCATGTCAACAAGACAGATGGCTATGATGTGATATTCAAGGGATGCTCCAACTTGTTGACTGGATATGACAATATTGATGGAGCAAAGATTAACGGACATGTTACTTTGGCATCTTCCGATTGGGTTCCTACTCAAACCACATCCTCTTACACTCAGCATTATCTCGACAAGACAGTGGATGTTCCTGCCATCTGCGAGAAGTATTCTGGCGCAGGCAAGGTAGAAATCTGGAAGGCTTATACCAATGTACTTCCTACAATAGATATAGCCGAGTTCGATCATGCCATCAAGAACTACAGCACTGCCAAGACCTATGATGCAGAAGGAAAGGAAATGTCGGGTGCCTCTACTACAGGCATCGAGATGTTCGATTATGCCGTTACTCAGACAGCCAAGGCCGAGTACTTCGACCTCTCTGGCAAGCGCCTGTCTGCTCCCTGTTATGGCATTACCATCGTTAAGGCTACCGATGCTCAAGGTCATGTATCCGTTAAGAAAGTTGTGAATATGTAATTGAACTTTCACAAAGTGCTTTAAGTACGGGCTAAGAGCTTCTGCCCCTTCATGGCGTGTGGGGCAAAACTTGCGAAACTTCAGTTGGTAATCAGTATTTTTTAATGGATTACGCAAAAAACCTTCACCCTTCACCTTGTCATTTCCCCCTTGAAACACTGATAAACACAGGAGATTCCGAGGGAAAAGTGAATGGTGAAGGGTTTTTGCGTATTTCTATTTTTTTAAGCAACACGTGGATAGCAGATGTCTTATCGCTTTACGCCTTCGGAATCGACCTTATCCCGAACTGAGGTAGTTTAATACCTTTGTTCGCAAGTGTGATGCTCTGCGGAGTACCTTATTTACTGATAGCTGACGATGCGCTTTTTTAGGGGAAAACGAAGCGCAATTATAATTGACAGAGACAAAAGAAAAGCGGGAAGACGCCTGTTGCGTCCTCCCGCCTGATGATTTTTTATAAACTCTAAGTTTATTCTTTCTTCTTTCTTCTTTCTTGAATGCTCGTATTATTTGTTCTTAAAGCCGTAGCCATTCTCGAAGCCACCAGATGATAAGATGTTAGGAGTGAGAGGCCAGAGATAGATAGGAGCCTTTACATAGTCGTAATCCCAGAAGAGATACTTGTAGTACTCGTCATCATAGTTTGCAAGGTCCTTACCCCAGTTTACCTTCTCATAACCATCTGCCTCAAGAGCAGTCTCCTCTTCTGCAGAAAGCTTGTTGAACAAGCCCTTGATAGCGACGTTTGTCAAAGGAGTATCTGTCTTGTAATCCAAGCCGTAAGCCTCCCATTTGTCGTTCTGGCCGCGCCATGAAGGATAGAGTACTGGGTCGTTTTCCTTTCCTTCTGGACACTGTGCTGTCAGTCGGTAACCTTTCTCAGTCTTGGCATCCACGCTCTTGGTATAGATATAGCTTGAGATGGTGTTACCATTCTCGAAGGTGTAATAACCATTAGACTCCAGACCATCCAGCATTCTGCGGGTGAGTTCCTTGATTTCACGAATCTTCTCTGGCAACAGACCTGTACGAATCAAAGTGAAACGACGGTCGCCCTCTCCTGCAAACTCGAAGCCGCGCTCATCGATGACAGCCTTGAGCAGAGAGCCTTCCTTGGCGATAAAACCATCCACATTGGCCTCTGCTGGTGTGCGGAAAGCACGGTTGCGTATCTTGGTAAGGTATGTCTTGGCTTCGGCACTGTTGGCATCGAGTGCGGCGCAAGCCTCGGCATAGCCCAAGTACATTTCAGACAGGCGCATGTAAGGACTATTGATACCCGAACGGCGCTGGTTTTTGGTCCATACCTTTGCCTGGCGATTCTCATCAAACTTGTTGCAGCAGATACCACCGCCAGCAGCTTTAGAGTTAGGTACGAGAGGAATCAGGGTCTCCGTACCCTTACCTGTACTACCTGTAACCGTGAAGCATACGTCACGACGCAAGTCCTTGGGGTCGAACTCGCCATAGTAGAAGGCTGGGTTGGCACGTCCCTGTCCGTAGGCCTTGCAAGGATATGCGTTCTTACCGCCACCGCTTGATGCACGACCTAAACAATAAGAGCGCTCACTCTGTGTGGTCACACCACCATCAGAACCCTGGGTGTATGGAACCTCGAAGATACTTTCGTCTGCATAGGTTACATCAGCCTCGTGCATCTGCTGGAAGAAATACTGGTAAGGGTTGCCGAATACGCGTCCCTTATTGTCTTTCTCACGTGGGTCGGTATCGTGGAATATGGCTGTTCCGGAATTATCGATGGCTTTCTTGAAGTAGGTCTTGGCAGTGTTGTAAAGGTTCTGCCAGTCAGCACGGCGACCATATTCAGCACCAGCATTGGCTGTTCCCATGGTCTCGAAGGTGAGAGGATTGCCCTGACCATCTACTCGCTTGATGTCGCCACGGCGAGTCTGATAGCCTCCTGCTTCAAGAGCCATGCGGCCAATGAGTCCGTCGACGTAGGTACGTGAATAGTAATTCTTGGCATTGGCGGTGTAGTGAGGGCAAGCCCCCAGTACGTACATCAGTGGTTCCACCTTCTTGAGTTGCTCGATGCAGACATCATAGATAGAGTCGCGTGAGGCAATACCGCCAGCAGGCTTGCCGAACTCGGCAGGGCAAGGCACATCGCCAAAGTACTTGATGAGTTCGCGGTAGCAGGTGGCACGCAGTGCTACAGCCTCGCCATAAATCTGACTCTCGTCGGTAGGTTTTGTCTGTGCCATCATCTCGTTGAATCCTTCTTCCTCCTCGAAGGCTGAGGTTATGGCGTTGCACTTACCGATGACATCAAACAGCGCACCGTATGCTCCGTCAGTTCCCTCTTTCTGATAAGAGAGGAGGTTGTAGTTGCCTACTTCTGTACCATTTCTATAAAGGCCTTCAGGAATATGGCGTCCCAACTGGTTGTTGTGAGCCTCTGGGTGGCGCATGATGTCGGAACCTGCTATATCAGCAGCATAATAAAGTCCGCTACCAAAAACCTGCAGGGTATAGGCATTCATCATAGACTTTTTGGCACCTTCCAAGGCTGCCCATTTTGTGGTGGTGGTGGAGAATACAAATTCTTTATCAACAGTGGATGGTGAACTTGTCTCCAGATAATCGTTACATGAGGTGGCACCAGAGAGGAGGCCTGCCGCACATAAAGCTATATATAAATATCTATTTTTCATGTCAATATTCAGTTTTAATAGATTAGAATGCTAAGTTGAGGCCGAATGTCCAAGAGCGTGTCTTAGGATAAGCCTGGTAATCGTAGTTAGGGGTAGGGAATCCCTTGCCACCAGCGTTGAAGTTTGTGTTTACGTCAGGATCGATTCCGCTGTAACCCTTGATGCAGAAGAGATTGGTAACAGTGGCATAGATGCGCAGGTTGCTGATGCCGAGAGGCTTCATCCATGTCTTAGGGAAGGTGTAGCCTACAGAGAGGTTCTGGAGGCGCAGGTAAGAAGCGTCCTCGATGAACTCGCTGGTTACCAGACCGTACTCGCAGTATGGAAGGGCATACTTGGCACCTGCGTTCAGGGTGCGGAGCTCGTCAGGGTTGGTAACGGCATAGAGGTTACCATTGTTGTCTACATTATACATCTTCCAGCAGTCTGCCACTTCGGAAACGCGTGCAGAGCCGAAGCCGGTATCCTTATTACCCATCATGTCGTGGAGGGCATTGGCGTTGTAAACGTCGCCACCAATCTGATAAGCAAAGTTGGCGTTGAGATCGAAGTTCTTATAACGTCCAGAGATGTTGAAACCACCAGTATGCTCAGGCTTGGTCTTACCGATGATAGTTACGTCGTTAGAAGCCACGGTGCCTTCATTATCTACATCGGCAAACTTGTACATGCCAGGGAATGCCTTCTGGCCAGCAGGAAGCTTGTAAGCCTTGGCGCATCCTGCAGAATAGTTGCAGGCAGTATTGTCAGGAATGCCATCCTTCAGAGTCCATACACCATCGGCGCTTACGTTGAAGTCGTCAACAGTGTAGAAGCCCAATGACTTGTAACCCTGAACCAAACCTACAGGATTGTCCTTGCGGATGACGTAGTCGTAGTATGGCATACGCATCTGTGATCCCCAGTTGGTATGGGTATCTGCCAATACGTTGTCGAAGAGTTCGTCTACATTGTTGTGGTTGAAGTTGTAGGTCATGCCGAATGTCAAGCCCCAGTCCTTCTTGTTGACGATGTCGTAGCTCAAGGCAAGCTCGACACCCTTGTTAGAGGTCTTACCTACGTTCTGGAACTGGTAGGTGTAACCTGTAGAAGTATCGATAGGAACCATCATCAGGATGTTCTTGGTGGTGTTCCAGTAGAAGTCTAATGTACCGCGCAGACGACCGTCCCAGAAACCAAAGTCGAGACCGATGTTGCGAGAGATGGTAGTTTCCCATTTCAGGTCGGGATTAGGCATCATGGTGCCAGGGCGGAAGGTGTTGACAAGGTGACCGTCAACCTCGGTAGTCTCGCTTTCCCATGTACCCTTCCACAGAGAAGCGTCGATATTATCGTTACCGGAAGTACCGAAAGAGAGACGGAGCTTCAAGTTGCTCAGCCAGTCTTGTGTGCCCTTCATCCAAGGCTCGTCAGAGATACGCCATGCGGCAGCTGCTGCAGGGAAATAACCCCAGTGGTGGTTGGGTGCGAACTTAGAACTGCCATCAGCACGGAAAGTAGCGGTGAAGAGGTAACGGCTCAGGTAAGAGTAGTTGACACGTCCGAACCAAGAAAGGGTGTGGTTAGGAGTGCCGATCTTCGACAAGTTGGTGTCTTTCAGAGAAGTAGACTCCATGTGGCTCGAGTTGAGCTGACCGAAGGCAGTGTCCATATCCCATCCTAAAGGATAGCCATAGCCGTTGAATGTTGTAGTGTTGCTCTTGCTGGCAAGAACCTCGTTACCCAAGAGGAAGTCGAGGCTGTGGTCCTCGCCCAATCCCTGTACGGCATAGTTGGCAGTGGTGGTCCAACGCACGTTGTAGCCGTTGCTCTTTGTCTGAGTGGCATGGTTGTAGCCATTCTCGTAGCCGTCGTCCCAGGTCTGCTGCTCACGCCAGTTGCGGGCAAGGGTAAGCTCGGTCTTACCTGTCAGTCCCTTGATAGGAGTCCAGGTGAGCGAGTTGGTGGCACGCAGACGGTAGTGGGTGTTGTATTGTGTATAGCTGTCGTAGATGCTGACAGGGTTGTATTTGGGGTCCACGTTGGCATCGCCCATACCCAATAATGATGGGTCATCCACGCCTAAAGGAGTGTCGATGGGTCGGTATGCATAAGAAGATGTGGCATACTGGAACTGGCTGCCTTGGAAGCGCATCTCGCTATAGCGGGCATCGATGTTCCACTTCAGGTTCTTGGTGATGTCCTGTGCCAACTTGAAGTTTACATTCCAACGGCGGAAACCAGTGTTTTTCAGCGAACCCTTGTCATTGGTATAGTTGACAGAAGCATAGTACTTGGTATGCTCTGTACCGCCACTGACGCTCAGGTCGTGGTTCCAAGCGTGAGAACTGCTGAGCAGGTCGTCCTGATAGTTGTGGGTACCCATGTTGCGGTATTCCTCCAAGTGGTTGCCGTTCTCGCTGCCCAAACCAAAATACTTGGCAACGTTGGTGCCATACTTGTCACCATAAGAGGTGGCATAGCTCCAGTTGCGCAGTACGTAGTCGTAGGCGCTTTCAGTGTCGTAGGTAGTAGGCTTCTCCTTTACAGAGTAGTACATGTTGTACTTCACCTGTGCCTTGCCTTCCTTGGCGCTCTTGGTGGTGATCATGATGACGCCATTGGCACCACGCGCACCATAGATGGCTGTTGAGGCGGCATCCTTGAGCACGTCAATGCTCTCGATGTTGTCGGCAGGGATATCATCAATACGTGATACCTGCACACCGTCGACGATGAAGAGAGGGTCGTTGCTCTGGGTGATGGAACCACCACCACGTACACGGATACTCATTGAACCGCCAGGACGGCCATCCTGAGAGGTTACTGATACACCTGGCAACTGGCCTTGCAGTGCCTCGGCGATGTTGGATACAGGGTTTTGAGCCAACTTGTCACCTGTAACTGAGGCTACAGCACCCGTCAGGTCGCGACGCTTCATCGTGCCATAACCGATAACTACCACCTCATCGAGGCTCTTGTCGGTAGACTGCATGACGATGTTCAGCGCCGACTGGTTGCCCACGGTGATGGTTTGTGTTTTACATCCTAAATAGGAAATGGTGATTTTGTCACCAGGCTTTAGGTTTTGGAGACTGAAGTTACCATCGATATCGGTAACTGTTCCGCCCTTTCCGGCTTGGATAGTTACACCAATTAATGGTTCACCTGTAGCATCCTTCACATTACCCGTGATGGTCTTCTGTGCAAATGCACCGACACAACACAAGCTAAGAGACAGAGCCAATGCTCCCTTCTTGATTTGTTGATACATAAACGGTTTGTTTTTAGTTATACATTAAGAAATGTTTGTTTTCTTTTTTGTTAGTCGTCAGTAGATAACTTCATTTGTTGCTGCCAAAAGTAGCAATAATCTTTTATAAAGTGGATAAATTGAATGTGAAATTAGCAGTATTTAACACATTTAACGCTAAATACTGCTAAAAGTTCTTATTTTGTTTGGTATTTCAGAACATACCACAGGTCTCTGATGCGTGCTTCGGGATCCCATTTGCCATCAAAGGTCCAAAGGGCAGTAAGGCCATGGAAGGCAGGATGGCCAGGAGCCTGGTCGAGATTGTCGCGCAGCCATCCGCTGTCGCCTCCCTCGCGTTCGCAACCATAATAATATACGCGCAATCCCCAGGGGCAAGGGTCGAGCACCTTGTCGCTATAGGCATAGCTGATGTTACTGTCGAGGATGTTCTTCGACATACGGCAGTGGGCCAGATAGAACTGGTGGTCGTGGTGATAGCGTCCCAACTTGGTGGGCGAGAGGGCATCGAAGGAAGAGCATGTCACGACAAACTTGTTGTTGATGTCGCCTCTGCCGTCGTGCCAGAGGATGGCTCTGCTGTCGCCGACAAACTTGCAGCGTGTGGCATAGCATCTGCCACGAGGACACATAAAGTCGACACCCGGACAGCGCAGGTAGAGGTCGGCATGATAGTACATTCCTCCATTCTGACACCATAGCGAGAGGGCATCATTGCCGTCGGCAAAGATATTGCTGTTGATGACGATGGTGCGTGTAGCCTTGCCATAGATGGCCATCTGGTGTGTGGTGGTCTTCTCCACCGTGCTACCATAATTATTATATACGGTGATGCCGCTGATGATACAGTCGTTGGCATTGTCCTGCAGTACGATGACACCCATGTGTACAGGCTTCCCCTTGTACTCCTTGATGGTTTGTGAGGCTGTGGTCTCGGCATATTGGATGATGACACTGTCGCGGTCTTCGCCTACGAGCACGATGTTGGGACGGTCGATAATGACCTTCTCGTGATACACTCCGTTGCGGATGAGTATCTTGAAAGGCTTCGCTGGGTTCTCGGGAGCCTTCTCTATGGCATCCTGTATGCGCTCGCCGGCATTGACTATTGCATCGAAACATGACAGCTCTGGCTTCGAGAAGCGGTTCATGTTGATGATTCCACGCTCGTTGGCACCGGGCGAGTTGAGGCTGAGGTTCAGTTTGTTGGCAGTATCATACTTGTCGGCCCACTTTTCGTAGAGAGGATAGATGAAAGCAGTACGGTCGCTGTACCATGAATAACCGTTGCGACGCTCTGTACCTATCTCCCAAAGATGACGGCGGGGCACACCGTCGCGGTCGCATACGAAAGGCTCACAGTGCTCTAAGTCGTAGTATCTTGCCCACAGAGGTGTGGTGGCATCGGGGTCTTTAACGAGTTCGGTTGTTCTGAAAGGAGAACCAAACTCGCCCTTGCGTACCACTTTCAGGCCCGTCAGCTTATAGGTATCAAACCACTGCATGGCTCCACGAATGGCGCGTTTTATCTCTTCGCTTGGGTTAGGAATCTCCATCAGCATAGCCACGATGCGTGCACTCTCGTTAGAACTGTAGGACGAGAGCTCGAAGGCACGTGCCGGACGAGGCTCGAAGGTTACGCGGTCATGTTGCTGGCACCATATGGTAGGCTTGCCGTCCTTGACAATCTGGCACTTCAGTATGCACTCCACACCCTTGTTGAAAGCCTTGATGGCCTTTTGGCGCAGCGCCTTGTCGGTCAGCTTGCCATCGAAGGGAGCCTTCTGCAGATAGATGTCGCGCAGCATTTCCATGGTGTTGACCATGGCATCATCGTTGAAGGTGATATGAACCTGATAGCCACGCATCCCGGGCCAGAACTGTGGCCATCCGCCATTGTCGTACTGTCCGCTCAGCAGGTATTCCACACCCTGGCAGAAAGCCTCACGGTACTTCTTACTCTTGGTGGCCTGATAGAGCCGAGCCAGATACGTCATCTGCATATTGGTGGCATCGTTGTCGGTGGTGGAGTCGTCGCGCCGGCTTTTGTCATTGAGTACTTGCAGCCGTTCCTCATGAGTCATGGGCTTTGCCATGTCGATGTTCTTGGGCCATCCGCCTGTCACTCTCTGGTAGTCGAGAATCTGGTCGCCGATGAGTCGGGCTTGCTCTGTTTTGAAAAACTCCTTTTTAGTTTCCCTCATCGCATTGTACCTGCGCTGGGCATGGGCTGGCAAGAGGGCCAACGCCATCAGGATAGAAAGATAAAATGCTTTCATATTATAATAGTTTATGTTTAGTTTTTAAGTTTGGTGCAAATATACAAATAATATTTTGATAATATCCTATTTTTTTTGTATTTTTGCCGCTGTATGAAAGTCTTTTATCCCATATTAACGATTACAGGTTCCGACAGCACGGGCGGTTCGGGGGTCCAAGCCGATATCAAGACCATTTCAGAACTGGGTGGTTATGCCGTTTCGGCCATCACCTCCATCACCGTTCAGAATACGTTGGGTATTCAGGAATTCTTTGATGTACCGGCAGAGATTGTGTCGGGACAGATAGAGGCTATCATGAACGATATCCAGCCCACCATCGTGAAGGTGGGTATGATTCGTAGAGTGGAAACCCTTGGTGTGGTGATAGATGCCCTTACCAAGTATCGCCCAGATTATATCATCTATACCCCTGCCATCTGGTCGAGCAACGGTGATGCATTGATGACGGAGGATGTGGTGAGCCAGATCAAGTATCGCTTGCTGCCGCTCTGTTCGGTCGTTGTTGCCCGAAAGAAAGAAAATGATATTATTCTGCAAGACACCAAGTTGCTGCGCATGGCTGAGGGTAACGGAATGCAGGTGTTCCTGCTCGACAATGCCAATTCTCATGGTCTTACCAACCGTTTCTCTTCTGCCCTTGCCGTATATCTGAACCAAGGCAAGAAGATGGATGAGGCTTTGGCGATGGCACAGGATTTCATCAACGTAGAGTTGACACGTGAGAGTAATCTGCAGGGCCGCAGTTCGGAACTCTACAATCAGTTTATCTCTCAGGTCAACAACTTCTGCCGCACCTATAGTGATGTGCATTTCTATGCCGACCAGTTGAATGTGAGCAGCCGCTATCTGGCACAGGTTACCCGCCGTATCTCTGGCAAGACACCGAAGGCAATCATCGATGAATACATCGTGAAGGAGATAGAGCGAGAGTTATCTACCACCACGCATACGGTGCAAGAGATAGCCAATACCTTCGGCTTCTCATCGCAGGCTCATCTCACTAAGTTCTTCAAGAAGATGCGAGGGCTTACTCCTTCGGAATATCGAAAGAAGTAATAACGCTATTTATATATTTGGGAATATCCTTTGTATATTTGAGAAATGCATTTTGTAAAAAATGACGCAAAGTTTATAATTATTGGAACACTTTTCTCCTATTTCCCTAAAAAGTGTTTCCTTTGCAGCCATAATTTAGTAAAAAGAATATAATTATGGCAGAAAACAGACAAGAATTGAACCGCAACTTGGCCCAGATGCTCAAGGGTGGTGTGATCATGGACGTAACAACTCCAGAACAGGCAAAAATAGCAGAGGCAGCAGGTGCCTGCGCAGTAATGGCTTTGGAACGTATTCCAGCCGACATTCGTGCAGCAGGTGGCGTGTCTCGTATGAGTGATCCTAAGATGATCAAGGGCATTCAGGAGGCTGTCTCTATCCCTGTAATGGCTAAGTGCCGTATCGGTCATTTCGCTGAGGCTCAGATTCTTCAGGCTATCGAAATCGACTATATTGACGAGAGCGAGGTGCTCTCTCCTGCAGATAATGTTTATCACATCGACAAGACTCAGTTTGACGTACCTTTCGTTTGTGGTGCCAAGAACCTGGGCGAGGCGCTCCGCCGTATCGCTGAAGGTGCTACCATGATTCGTACCAAGGGTGAGCCAGGAACTGGTGATGTGGTACAGGCTGTTACACACATGCGTATGATGCAGAGTGAAATCCGCCGTTTGGTTTCTATGAGCGAGGATGAACTCTTCGAGGCTGCCAAGCAGTTGCAGGCTCCTTACGAGTTGGTGAAGTATGTTCATGAGAATGGCAAGTTGCCTGTAGTAAACTTCGCTGCCGGTGGTGTGGCTACTCCTGCTGATGCTGCCCTGATGATGCAGCTCGGTGCCGAGGGCGTATTCGTAGGTTCTGGTATCTTCAAGAGCGGTAACCCTGCTAAGCGTGCACAGGCCATCGTGAAGGCTGTTACCAACTATAATGATGCCAAAATGCTGGCTGAGTTGAGCGAAGATCTCGGTGAGGCAATGGTTGGTATCAACGAGCAGGAGATTGCGCTCCTCATGGCTGAAAGAGGTAAGTAATAGATGATATATTAGGGAGTTAGGGAGTTAAGAAGTTAAAGGAGTTAAGACAAATGCTTATAGGCAGAAATTCAGTAAAAGAATACTATTGTCTTAACTCCTTAACTCCATTAACTCCTTAATTTCTTCTTATGGGGAAAATGGTTTTATGAGAATAGCAGTATTAGCTTTACAAGGCGCTTTTGCTGAGCACAGACAGAAGTTGGCTCAGTTGGGTGTGGATAGTTCTGAGGTGCGCCAGTTGAAGGATTGGGATCAGCCTAAGGATGGCTTGATTATTCCTGGTGGAGAGAGTACGACTCAGGCAAAACTCTTGAATGAACTCGGATTGATGGAACCAGTGAAGGAGGCCATCGCCGCAGGCTTGCCTGTTTATGGTACTTGTGCCGGTTTGATTCTTCTTGCCAAGAAGATAGAGGGTGAGCCAAGTCATCGCATTGCTTCCATGGATATCACGGCATTGAGAAATGCCTATGGTCGCCAGTTGGGCAGTTTCTACATCGAGGCTCCGATGAAGGGTATCGAGGGCAATATCCCCATGACCTTTATCCGTGCTCCTTATATTAAAGAGGTGTGGGGAGATGCCGAGGTTCTTGCCGAGGTAGATGGCAAGATCGTGGCAGCCCGCCAGGGCAAGCAGCTCGTTACCGCCTTCCATCCGGAATTGAACGAAAGTTTAGAGATACACAAGTATTTTCTGGATATGTGCAAGAAGTAGGCTTCATCCCATAATGAAACGGGCTTCGTTGGCCAATGAAACAGGCTTCGTTGACCAATGAACCTATATTGCTACTATTTCCGTCCCAGCAACCAGTCTATGGCCGACACAATGCGGATGCTTTTACCGCCAACCTTATAATCACGAGTGCTGGTAAAAGCAATGAGAGTCAACTTATCACAACGCAAGACAGAAGAGGCTCTGATGAGCGAATCCGTCTCTCGTTTGAAAGTTTTTTCTCCCTCTATATCGTAGGCTACCTGAATGAGTTCCTCTGCCTTGTCTTGATTGCATACAACGAAGTCGATTTCCTTAGAACGAGGATTCTCCTTGTAATAATAAATATCCAAAAAAGAGTTTGTGCATCGGCGCAAAAGCTCAATGTAAACGACATTTTCCAGGCGCCACCCAATGTTCTCTGCAGCAAAAGCATTGTCGCGATTATTTTGAAGACCGGAATCTACGATATAAGCCTTGGCATTTCTGATGCGCTCCTTACTCTTGAAGGAATGCTTGGTGAGTAGTTGTATAAGGAAAGCTTGACGCAGATAATCCACATACTTCTTAACTGTCACATCCGACATGTTCAGGATTTTTGCTAAATCATCATAATTTACCTCTTGGCAAACATTGTTGATGAGGTGGTTGGCAATCTTTCGCAAAGCATTAACGTTACGTATGTTGAAACGACGCTGTATATCCTTGGTAACGATGGCTTCCATCAAACTTTGTACATAGCCACGCTTGTTGCGCATATTTTGCATTTCAGGAAATCCTCCATCGGCGATGTAGTCCAAAAAGGCTCGCTTTCTTTCAGCGTCAGCCTTGGTGGTGATGCCAACAAGGTCAACATGATGAAACATGCAATATTCATAAAAGGAGAAAGGGAACAAGTGAATCTCATTGTAACGTCCTGTGAGATGAGTGGCAAGCTCGCCACTCAACAATTTTGCATTGCTGCCAGTCACCACTAAATGTAAATTGCTGCGGAGCAGGCGATTGACAAATAAGTGCCATCCATCTACATCTTGAATCTCATCTAAAAATATATATTTGATATCCGTGCCATACACTTGATAGATGCAAGAGAGAACGGTATTCAAGTCTTCTGTTTTCAACTTTGCCAAGCGATCATCATCAAAGTTGGCGTACCCATATTTCACATGATGCTCCAATAAAACCTTATGACAAAGTGTTGATTTGCCACTTCGTCTTACACCGATAACCACTTGTGCAAGCGGACTATCTAATTCAAAAAGGTTTTCTTCATATCGGCCGACCCACTTGTGGGGTTCATAACTTTGAACATATTCCTGTTGCTCAGCCAAGACTTGCAATATCACTTTTTCATCTACCATAGTTGCTCTATTTGAGGATTATTTCTTATTTCGATCACAAAAGTACAATAAAATCTTTAAAACCAGTAGGTTATGATGCTTAAACTTTGCTAAAATGCATATTTTTATCCTCTAAACTTTGCTAAAATGCATGTTTCTATCCTTCAAACTTTGCTAAAATGCATATTTCCGTCCTTCAAACTGTCTTATACGTGAAAAAGTAGCAGCTTCCCAAAGTGAACACGAATAGGCTTCATAGATGCATGATGCTATATAGAAAAGTATCCTAAGATACTTTTTTTTGAATGTCAGATACTTTTTTCCGATAAATGTTTGCCGTTTACAAATATTCATCG
>ERZ833608.1468-NODE-1468-length-15072-cov-8.081574_pt1 | contig 15072 bp, 14 predicted proteins | sample MGYA00519694_ERZ833608 | MGnify/ENA primary metagenome ERZ833608 (study PRJEB31850, sample SAMEA3708742) | human gut metagenome | biome: human gut; feature: human-associated habitat; material: faeces | place: China | collected 2014 ... | reverse complement strand
CGCCTCTGGCGGACGGCTCGTGCGCTGCAGTCAGGCCGCAATCCCCTTTGTCAAAAAAGTAGTACTTTTTTGACAGCCTCAGCCGCTCCCGGTCGGGAGCGGCTGTTTTGCATATTCCGTTACACCACGCGCACACGGATGACCTCCGGAATACGGTCGATCCTTGCGATCTGGTCATCATCAAGGCAGCCGTTGAGATCCATCATGGCATAGGCGTACGCGCCGTAGGCCTTGTTGATCATGTTCTCCACGTTCAGGCCGGTGCTGCAGGCGATCTCGAGGAACTGGTTGAGCATCGTCGGCACGTTCTGGTGCAGGATGCACACACGGCTGACGCCCATGCGCTCGAGCGTCGCGTCCGGGAAGTTGACGGAGTTTTTGATGTTGCCGTTGGCAAGGTAGTCATACAGCTCGCGCGCGGCCATGACCGCGGACTTTTCCTCGCTCTCGGGCGTGCAGGCGCCCAGATGCGGCAGGGCAATGATATTATCCACACCGACGACCTTCTCGTTCGGGAAGTCCGTGACATACTTGCCGACGCGGCCGGAGGCGATGGCGGCAAGCATGGCGTCGTCATCCACGATCTCGGCGCGCGACTCGTTGATGATGCGTACACCGTCCTTCATCTTGGAAAATGCCTTGGCATCGAGCATATGATACGTCGTATCCGTATACGGAACATTGATGCTGATATAATCCGCTTTGGCATAGATGCCATCGAGATTCACCTCATGCTTGACATCACGCGACAGACGCCATGCGGCATCCACGGACAGATACGGATCATACCCGCAGACGGTCATACCGAGCGACACGGCGGCGTTTGCGATCAGCGCGCCGATCGCGCCGAGGCCGATCACTCCAAGCGTCTTACCCATAAGCTCGGGGCCTGCAAACTGCGATTTGCCCTTTTCAACGAGCGCGGGGATGTCCTTGCCCCGGCCGTTGAGTCCCTTGACCCAGTCGATGCTGCCGAGCACGTCACGCGACGAGAGCACGAGCGAGCAGAGGATCTGCTCCTTGACCGCCTCGGCGTTCGCGCCGGGTGAATTGAAGACGACGATACCGCGGCGGCAGCACTCTTCCAACGGGATGTTGTTCGTGCCGGCACCGGAGCGCGCGATGGCGATCAGGCTCGGCTCGAACGCATAGCCATGCAGGTCTGCCGAACGCAGGATCAAGCCGTCCGGATCGGAAACGTTATCCCCGACGGTGCAGCCGCGCGCTTCGAGCTTCTGCAGGCCGCAGGGAGAAATATGGTTCATGGTCTTTATGTTATACATGGTGTTCCACCTCAAACTGTTTCAGATAATCGACGAGCGCATCCACACCCGCCATCGGCATCGCATTGTAGAGCGAGGCGCGCATGCCGCCGGCAACGCGGTGTCCCTTGAGATTGAGCAGGCCGCGCGCTGCGGCGCCGCTGATAAATTCCTTGTCGAGCGCATCGTCCCCGGTACGGAACGTAACGTTCATGTCCGAGCGCGAGCCCGGCTGCGCGCAGGCATGAAAGAGTGCGCTGTTGTCGAGAAAATCATACACCTTCGCGGCGCGCGCATGCTTGAGCCGCTGCATACCTTCCACACCGCCCTGCTGCTCGAGCCATGCGAGCACGAGGCCAAGGATGTAGATATTCCAGCACGGCGGAGTGTTGTACATCGAGTCCTTGTCGATCATACGCTGATAGCTGTACATGACCGGCGTGATGGGCAGCTCATGTCCGGCAAGCGCACGGTCAACGATCGCGACCGTGAGCCCCGCGGGTGCCATGTTCTTCTGCGCACCGGCAAAGATCACGCCGTACTTCGACACGTCCACCGGGCGCGAGAGAATGTCGGACGACATATCGCACGCGAGCGGCACGCCGCCGGTCTCGGGCACATACTGCCATTCCGTGCCGTAGATGGTGTTATTGGCGCAATAGTAAAAGTACGAAGCGCCGTCCGTGAGCTGCAGCTCGCCCTGCTGCGGGATGCGGGTGTGGCCGCAGGTGGAGGTGTCGGCCGCGATGTGCACCGTTCCGTACTTCTCGGCTTCTTTGGCGGCGCTGCCGGAAAAGTGCCCGGTCACGGCGTAATCCGCTGTGCCGTGCGCCCCCATCAGATTGAGCGGGATCATGGAAAACTGCGACGTTCCGCCGCCCTGCAAAAACAGGATCGCATGTGTGTCCGGGACGGACAATGCGCTGCGAAAGCGCGCCTGCACTTCCTGAAAGATATCGGAAAAGGCCTGACTTCGGTGACTCATCTCCATCACGGACATACCCGTTCCATGATAATTGAGCAGTTCTGCCTGTGCCTGCTGAAGCACTTCCTCCGGAAGCACTGACGGTCCGGCGGAAAAATTGAATGTATCCTTTCGAGTCACAAAAATCGCCTCCTGCGCTGAAATCGCCCCATTGCAGAACATTCCGCATGGATTGAGAAAATTCTAACACCATCCGGATGACGCGTCAAACCAAATCCCCCACAAGCATTTGCCCGGAAATTGCAGAGATTTTGACATTTTTCACAACGCCGCGCAGATCGTCCCCCGCGACACTGACCAGACAATAGTTATCCGAGTGCCCGACCCAGCGTCCGTCCTGCTCCGTCTCGAACAGGACCGGCAAAACCTGACCGATCTGCTGCGCAAGGTAGCGCTGCTTGCAGTCGTCGGCCACACGCTGCGCAGCGTGCGCGCGCGCAGATTTCACGGCGTGGCTGAGCTGCTCGGGCATGGCGTCCGCCTTCGTACCGGGACGGCGGGAATACGGGAACACGTGCACCGCCGCAAAGCCGACCTGCTCCAGGAATGCCACGGCCTGCGCCTGATCGTCCTCCGTCTCTCCGGGGAAGCCCGTGATCATGTCCGCCGTAAGCGCACAGCCCGGGAAATACCGGCGCAGCCGCTCGACACAGGCAAGGAATTCCGCCGTCGTATACTTGCGGTTCATGCGCGCGAGCGTGCGGTCGCAGCCGCTTTGCAGTGACAGGTGAAAATGTCGGCAGACCTGACCGGTCGCGGCAGCACGGCGGCAGAAGTCCTCCGTGATGACCGTCGGCTCGATCGAACCGAGGCGCAGGCGCATCTGCGGCGCGGCGGCGGCCACTGTCTCAACGGCGTCGGCCAGCGTCAGCGTGCCCGGAAGGTCCCGGCCGTAGGACGCGATCTCGATGCCGGTCAGCACAAGCTCACGGTAGCCCTCTTCGGCCAGATGCGCAGCCTGCCGCGCCATTTCATCCGGCGGAAGACTGCGGATGCGGCCGCGCGTATACGGGATGACGCAATAGGTGCAGAAGTTGTTGCAGCCGTCCTGGATCTTGAGCATCGCGCGCGTGCGGCCATAGGCAGCGCCGGCAGGCAGCGGCTCAAAGTCAAAGCGGCGGAACGGGTTATCGACGCAGGTGACGGGTGTGTGCTCACGAAATGCGCGCAGAATATCATCCACGAACGCCTGCTTGCTGCCGCTGCCGTGCACGACATCGGCGCCGATGGCGGCGGCATCCTCGGGGCTGAGCTGCGACCAGCAGCCGCAAACAGCACACAGTGCCTGCGGGTGCTCCTCGCGCAGCTTGCGGATCATCTGGCGCGACTTGCGCCCGCCTTCCGCCGTGACGGCGCAGGTATTGACGACGATCAGGTCGACCGGATCTCCCTCCCCTGCGGCCGTAAATCCGTGCGGGTGCAGCAGCGTTTCGATCGCCTGCGCTTCATACTGGTTGACCTTGCAGCCGAGGGCGGTTATAATGTAGTGCATAAAAACATCTCCAAATCGAGGTAAGTGATCATGGTTTATCTGGACAATGCCGCAACGACCCGTGTCTGCCCGGAGGCAGCGGAAGCGGCAGTACATATGATGACGGAGTGCTTCGGAAACCCGAGCACGACCTACAAGCTCGGCCGCGAGGCCAAGGCCGCCGTGGACAAGGCGCGCGGTCAGATCGCCAAGGCGCTCGGCTGCCGGCCGGACGAGGTATACTTCACGTCCTGCGGCTCCGAGGGCGACAACTGGGCGCTCATCTCCGGCGCACGGTCAATGCGCCGGCGCGGCAAGCACATCATCAGCTCCGCCGTGGAACATGACGCGGTGCGCAAATCGCTCGACTTTCTGGAAAAAGAGGGCTACGAGATCACACGCCTGCAGCCGGACGGCACAGGGGCGATCCCGCTTGAGCGCGTGCGCGCGGCGCTGCGTCCGGACACGATCCTCGTCTCGCTCATGATGGTCAATAACGAGACAGGTGCAGTCAACGACATTACCGCCGTTGCCCGGATGCTCAAAGCAGAAAACAGCATCGCACTGCTGCACACGGACGCGGTGCAGGGCTTTTTGAAGGTGCCGTTTTCGGCCAAAACGCTCGGCGCGGACCTCATCACCATCAGCGGTCACAAGATCCATGCGCCGAAGGGCATCGGCGCGCTCTACATTCGCAGCGGGCTGAAGCTGCCGCCCTACATCCACGGCGGCGGTCAAGAGCGCGGCATCCGCGCCGGTACGGAGGCCACGCCGCAGATCGCTGCCTTTGGCGTCGCGGCAGAGATCGGCAGTGCGAACATGGCCGAGACGGCAAAAACCATGGCTGCGCTGCGCACGCACGCCATCGACCGGCTGACGGCTGAAGTAGAGGGCGTGACGGTCATTGGCGGCGGCGCGCCGCACATTCTCAGCATCTCTCTGCCCGGCTACCGGAGCGAAGTGCTGATGAATTTCCTCGAGGCGCGCAGCATTTACACATCAAAAAGCTCCGCCTGCAAAAAGGGCGGGCGGAGCCATGTTCTTGAGGCGATCGGGCTGCCGTCCAACGTGATCGACGGCGCGCTGCGCATCAGCTTTTCGCGCTACACCACGCGGGAAGACGTCGACGCGCTGTGCGATGCGCTGCGTGACGCCAAGCAGTCCCTCTTCCCGTCACTTCACTGAATCATCCTTCGTTTCCTTGAGCGCTGCGTGCGGTGCCTCTTTCGGCAGACGCACCGGGCGCAGCGTGGCATCGTCGATATAATCCAGGTCCATGTATTCCGCGGTCTCCGTTTGGAGGCCGCGTTTTTTCAGCCCGTTATTGACCAACTTCTCTAGGCCGGCATAGATCACGACGAACACCGGCACGCCCAACAGCATGCCGATAAAGCCGAACAGACCGCCGCCGAGCAGGATGGAAAACATGATCCAGAAGCCGTTGATACCGGTGGAGCTGCCGAGGATCTTCGGTCCGATGATGTTACCGTCAATCTGCTGCAGGACGAGGATAAAGATGACATAGATCAGGCACTTCATCGGCGAATCAAGCAGGATGATGAGCGCAGTCGGCACGGCGCCGATGAACGGGCCGAAAACCGGGATGATGTTCGTCACGCCGACAATCACGCTCACAAGCACGACATACGGCATGCGCATGATCGTACAGCAGATATAGCAGATGACACCGATGATGGCAGAGTCAATGACCTTACCGCTGATAAAGCTCATGAATGCCGTGTCCGTAAAACGGACGGCCTTGAGAATGCGCTTGGAGGAGCGGACAGGGAAAATACTGTAGAGCACCATCTTTGACTTTGCCATAAACAGCTCCATATTCGACAGCACATAGCAGGCAACAACGAAGCCGATGAGCACGTCAAGGATGCCGCGCAAAACGGCATAGATACCGGTCGTCAGGCTCGTGACAACCTTGCCCATGGACGGCAGCAGCGCCGTCTTTGCCCAGTCAAGCAGGCTGTCGGAAGCTTTCCCGGTCGCCGAGAGGAGCGCCTCCTCCACCTCGGGGTTGTTTTCAAAGAAGCGATTGATCCAGCCGGTGATCGTGTCGTAATACTGCTGGGAGTTGAGCACGATGCTCTCGATGCTCGTATAGAGCTGCGGGATGATGAGCCAGACGAGCGCTGCAATCAAAATCAGCGCGACCAGGATCGCCAGAACGACGGACAGACCGCGCGCAAGCGACTTGCTCACAGGCTTTTTGGGCCGGAGCTTCCGGAGCAGCGGCTCAAAGAGCTTGCGCTGGAACATTTTCACCAGCGGCCAGAGCAGGTACGTGATGACCATGCCCCAGATGATCGGGCTGAGGATGCCGAGGAGCGTATCGATCGCACCGCGGATCGATTTTCCGTGCTGCAGGAGCATGAAAAACAGAATCGAACACGCGATCACGCCGAACGCCGTGAGGCCCCAGCCGAAATATTTGTTTTTCGGATCAAAACGCTTCATAAATCGTTCTCCCATCGCGCCTATCGGCGCCTGTCGGTGCTGTCAGTAACGCTCTATATTTTACTATCATGCACCCGAAGCGTCAAGCGGGTAATGCTGAGCTTTTCGCACATTTGCGACAGGAAGCGGCGCATCTTGACACGCTCTGAACACCGCAATGTGCAAAAGGCTGTGCAAATTGTGGGACACGGACTGCTTTTTCGCCGCGGTGCGGCATAGGCTGGTATGGAAAAGCAACGAAAGGGGCGGATAACATGAAGCAATGGATCTCCTTGCTGCTCACGGCGCTGCTGCTGTGCACGCCCGCGGCGGCACTCGAGCAGCCGACAGAGGAGGAGCTGAGCATCGGCGCGCCGGCGGCGATCCTGATCGAGCGCGAGACCGGCACGGTGCTCTACGAGAAGAACGCCGACGAGCGCCTCTCCCCCGCGAGCGTAACGAAGATCATGACGCTGCTGCTCATCTTCGAGCAGCTTGACAGCGGCCGGCTCTCCACGGACACCATGGTCACTGCCAGCGCCAACGCTTGCGCCATGGGCGGCAGCCAGATCTGGCTCAGGGAGGGCGAACAAATGACCGTCGACGAGATGATCAAATGCATCGCCGTGAGCTCCGCCAACGACTGCGCCGTCGCCATGGCCGAGCATATCTGCGGCTCGGAGGCGGCCTTTACCAAGCGCATGAACGAGCGCGCGCAGGCACTCGGCATGGAAAACACGCACTTTCTCAATTCCACCGGACTGACCGATGACCCTGCACACTATACGACCGCGCGGGACATTGCCGTCATGTCGCGCGCGCTGCTGGCTTATCCGCACATCCGCGACTACTCGACCATCTGGATGGACACCGTGCGCGACGGGCGTTTTGAGCTATCCAACACAAACAAGCTCATTCACGGCTACCCCGGCGCGACCGGGCTGAAAACCGGCTACACAAAGCAGGCCATGCACTGCGTATCCGCCAGCGCCGAGCGCGACGGCGCGGAGTACATCGCCGTCGTGCTGCACGCCGAGAGCTCAGCCGCGCGCTTTCAGGACGCGCGGACGCTGCTCGACTACGCCTTTGCCAACTATGCACACTGTCCCATCGCAGCCGGAATTGTCATCCCGCCCGTGCGCGTGCGCTTCGCCGAGACCGACAGCGTGCAGCCGGTGCTCTCCGGCGCAGACACCATCATCGTGCGCAAGGACGCGGCAGCGCCGCAGTTTGACATTGCACTCGATGAAGACCTGTGCGCGCCGCTGCCGCCGGGTGCACAAGTCGGCACCGTGACCGTGACCGACAGCGACGGGGACACGACCATTGTCCCGCTCATCGTTCCCGACGGCGCTGCGCGCATCACGACGGCACATCTCTGGCTGCGGGTGCTGCGCGCGCTGTGAGCGGCAGATAACGGTTGCGAAATCCGGATTATCGTGTATACTGGAGATATCCTTTATGAGAGAAGGGATCGCTATGATCAAAGTAGACCTTTCCGGCGCTGCCGGATTTTTTGACCCCGCAGGGCCGGATTATGCGGCCGCCGCACGGGCGCACCGCACCCTGCTCGAGCACTCGGGTGCCGGCGCGGAATTCACCGGCTGGCTCGACCTGCCGGGACGCATCCAGAACGGTGAGCTCAAGCAGATACTCACCGCCGCCTCACGCATCCGGGGCCGTGCGCAGGCGCTGGTCGTCGTGGGCATCGGCGGGTCGTATCTCGGCGCAAAGGGCGCTGTGGAGCTGCTGCGGCCGCACCCGCAGGCCGGCGACCCGAAGATTCTCTTCGCCGGAAACTCCCTGTCGCCAGACGCGCTGATGCACCTGCTCGAGGAACTGGGCGATCTGGATTTTGACATCAACGTCGTGTCCAAGTCCGGCACGACACTTGAGCCCGCGCTCGCATTCCGGATGTTCCGCGGTCTGCTGGAGGCAAAGTACGGCACGGAGAAGGCAAAAAAGCACATCTTCGCCACGACGGACGCCCACCGCGGCGTGCTCAAGCAGATGGCCGACGAAGAGGGCTGGGAGACGTTCGTCGTGCCCGATGACGTCGGCGGGCGCTACAGTGTGCTGTCCGCTGTCGGTCTGCTGCCGATGGCCGCCGCCGGCATCGACGTGCAGACCGTGATCGGCGCGGCGATCGAGGCCTTCACCGCCATGAGCGCGCAGTCGCCCGAAAACCCCGCGTGGCAGTATGCCGCCGCGCGTCAGCACCTGTATCGGCTCGGCAAGACGACCGAGATCCTCGCCTGCTACGAACCGTCGTTCCGGTTCATGGCCGAGTGGTGGAAGCAGCTCTACGGTGAGAGCGAGGGCAAAAACGGCATCGGCATCTTCCCCGCCTCCGTCGAATACAACGCAGACCTGCACTCCATGGGTCAGTATATTCAGGACGGACCGCGCACGCTCATGGAGACCGTCGTCTCGTTTGAGCAGCCGCTCAATGAATTTAGCGTTCCTTTTGCCATGGGCGATCCCGACCGGCTCAACTACCTCGCCGGGCGCAAGCTCAGCGACATCAGCCGCATGGCACAGGAGGCCGTGAAGGCCGCACACATCACCGGCGGCGTTCCGAACCTTGAGGTGCGCGTGCCGAAGCGCGACGAGGCAGGCTTTGCATGGCTCGTGTGCTTCTTCGAGCTCGCATGTGCCATTTCGGGCTATATGTCCGGCGTCAACCCGTTCGACCAGCCCGGCGTGGAGGCGTACAAGAAGAATATGTTCTCCCTGCTCGGCAAACCGGAGACAAACTGAAAAGTTATCGTTGCAGTCAGCGCGAAAACGTGATAATCTAGACACAGGGCACCGCCCTGACTTTCAAAAGGAGTGTGATTGACATATGGTCCAACTGATCATGGGTCTCAAAGGTTCCGGCAAAACAAAACGTCTGGTGGAAATGGTCGCCACGGCCGTCCGTGAGGAAACCGGTTCTGTCGTGTGCATTGAAAAGGATAAAAAACTCACCTACGATATTCCGTATCAGGCGCGCCTGATCTACGCCTGCGACTATGCATACGCGATGGGCTCTTACGATTTCTTCAAGGGCTTCCTCAGCGGCCTGCATGCCGGCAACTACGACATCACCCATGTGTTTATCGACAATTTCACGAAGATGCTCTCTGAGGTTTCCGAGCAGCAGATCGCAGAGTTCCTGGCATGGCTGAATGATTTCTCCGAGCGCGAGCACATTCAGTTCACCCTGTCTCTGAGCATGGATCCTGCAGCGACCGGCAGCGAGATTACCAAATACATGATCTGACACATACAGCAAAACCGCCGCTCTAAACAGAGCGGCGGTTTTTTGCACGCTTTATTCGGCAAGCTCGCGGTACATTGCCGCAGCATCGTCTTTTTTTGCGTTCTCCGTGACGGCGAGCACCTCCACCTTTACGGTACGCTGGCCGAGCGCGATCTCGATCACGTCGCCGATCTTGACGTCATACGATGCCTTCGCCGTGCGACCGTTGACCGTGATACGCTGGCCGTCGCAGGCGTCGTTTGCCACCGTGCGGCGCTTGATGAGGCGCGAAACTTTCAGATATTTATCCAGACGCATAGAGCTCCTCCTGACAAAAACGCTCCGGTCATCCCGGAGCGTTTCACATCGTGCTTATTTGGAAACCGCGTCCTTGAGCACCTTGCCCGCCTTGAAAACAGGCACGCGCGTTGCCGGGATCTCGATCTCTTCCTTGGTCTTGGGGTTGCGGCCGATACGGGCGCCGCGCTCCTTGATGTCAAACACGCCGAAGCCGACGAGCTGCACCTTTTCGCCGACCTCGAGGTTCGCGGCGATGGTGTCGAACGCCGCATTGACGGCCTTCTCGCTGTCCTTCTTGGACAGACCGGTCTTTTCAGCAACTGCAGCAATCAGTTCTGCCTTATTCATGATGGTAATCCTCCTACTTCATGTTTGTGTTGGCATATGCCATTTTATAGAATCCCGCACGGGTCTCTCACTGCCGTGCAGATTTCCTGCTTTCCTGTTCCGCGCTGACGGTCTGCTTTGCCTGCTGCCAGAGCGTGAGCATCTGCGCAAGCGTGCACTGTTCAAGCGCCGCACCGTCGTTTGCGGCCGCGGTTTCCATGGCGGCAAACCTGCGGATGAATTTTTCGCAGGCGGCGTGTGCCGCCTGTTCGGGATCGACGCCCGCAAAACGTGCCACCTTCACGGCGGCGAAGAGCAGGTCGCCCAGTTCGTCACTGATTGCCTCCGTATCGCCGGAGGCCACGGCCGCGCGCAGCTCGCGCGCCTCCTCATCGACCTTATCAAGCGCCGCATGTACATCCGGCCATTCAAAGCCGGTCTTGGCAGCCTTGGACTGGATCTTATCGCAGCGCCAGAGCGCCGGCAGGCTGCGCGCTACACTGTCCATCGCCTCGGCGGTGGTCGTCTGCGCGCGCTCGCGCTGCTTCATCGTGTCCCAGTCCGGAGCATCCGGCTCGTCGCGGCGAAACACGTGCGGATGCCGGTAGACGAGCTTTTTGCAGGCGGCGTCCGCCACATCGTCAATATCAAAATGTCCGGCCTCGCGCTCGATATCCGTGTGAAACAGCACCTGCATGAGCACGTCGCCCAGCTCCTCGCGCATATGCACAAGGTCTCCGGCGTCGATCGCCTCACAGGCCTCATACGTCTCTTCAAGGAAGTTGCGGCGGATGCTCTCGTGCGTCTGCGCCTGATCCCAGGGGCAGCCGTTCGGCGAACGCAGGTACGAGACGAGCGCAATGAAGTCGCGCAGGTCATAGCTTTCTTTGCAGAGAAAATCTAACACAATTTTGCTCCTTCTGCAACCCTTTTTTGAAAAAACCATTGAAAATTCAGGGTTTTCGGTGTTATGTCATCTGATATGCAGGACTTTTGCGAGCTTTTCACCGCGCGGGATCAGCTGCATGTCCGAAAGCGTGATGGCGCGCGTTTTGACCACTGCAACAAGATATGTCACGACCGCGCAGACCATCGCCACGAGCATGGCCAGCGCCATACGCTTCCAACTCAGGTCACCGCCCATGACAACGCTGAGCCCGGCATACACGCCTCCGGCGACGACCGCCATGAGCAGCGTGCTCAGCAGCGGACGCACAAGGCAGCGCCCGATGTGCAGCCGCTCGTGCAGCGTACGGCACAGGAAGATGTAGTTCACAATGCAGATGACCACATAGCACGCGAGCGTGCCGATCGGCGCGCCGACGATGTTGAGCTCCGGCACCGCGATCAAAAACCAGTTGACCGCGACCTTGGCCGCGCCGCCGGCCAGCATCGACCACACGGGGCACAGTTCATGCCCGGTCGCCTGCAGGACAGCCGTTGTGATCAGTGAGATGCACACGAACACAGACGCGAGCCCGAGCAGCAGCAGCAAGGTCGGCCCGGCTGCATTGCTGCGCGGGTAGAGCACGTTCACGATCGGCTCTGACAGCACGGCCAGACCGATGCCCATCGGCATGGCGACCGACGCCGAGATACGCAGCGCCGACTCTGCGACGGCGTGCCCCTGATCGAATTTTTTCTGCACGACCATGGCCGCGATGGCCGGGACGATGCTGATCGTCATCGGCGTCACGAACGCAGCCGGCAAATTGTAGAGCGTCTGCACCTTGCCGTAAACGCCGTAGAGGACGTTGGCATAGGTCTCGGAATAGCCGAGCGCCGTCTGCAGGCGGTACATGATGAGCTTGGTATCAATGAGGTTGATGATGCTCAGAACGCTCGAGCCGAGCGCGATCGGGATGCTGATGCGCAGCAGTGTGCCGAGAATGCAGCCGGCAGAGTCCGGCACATCCGGGTCAGCGACCGGTTTGTCCGGGTAATGCCGGTGCTTATAGAGCGAGATATAGATGAGCGCGAACGCTCCGCCCGCCGTGACGCCGAAGATCGCGCCCGCCGAAGCGACCGGCAGCCCCTTGCCCGCGCGCGTAAAGCTCCACGCGAGCACCAGACCGACGCTGACCTTGCCCACGACCTCAAGGATCTGCGAGACGGTGGTCGGCTTCATGTTGCTCATGCCCTGCGCATAACCGCGGTACGTGCTCGTCAGGTACACGAGCACAAGCGCCGGGGACAGCGCCCAGATGCTCTGCGCCGCGCGGACATTGTTGAGCATTCCGGCCAGCTCCGTCGGAAACAGGAACATGACCAGTCCGAGCAGCAGACCAAAGGCCGCAAACGTCAGCCATGCGACGCGGAAGATCTTGCGCACCTGCATGGGACGGCCGAGCGTGTCCGCCTCGCTGATCATGCGCGAGAGCGCGACCGGCATACCCGCCGTGGCCATGGTGAGAAAGACATTATAAATATTGTAGGCAACGGAAAAGTATCCGTACCCCTCGTCGCCGAGGATGTTGCCGAGCGGGATCTTATAGATCGCGCCGAGGATCTTGATGACCACCACACCGGCCGCCATAATGGCCGCGCCGTGGAGATAGTTCTGCTTGCTGTTTTCCTGCAAAACGCGCTCCCTCCCCGCTGAAATTTCACGTGCCGCTATACTTTACACGAACACGCAGAAAAAATCAAGGGAACGCGATGCATTCCCTTGATTTGCAGTTGATTTTTTCGATCAGGCCTTGCGGACGCTGTCGATGTGGCGCGTCAGGTCGAGCATCTTGTTGGAGAAGCCCCACTCGTTGTCATACCACGCCATGAGCTTGACGAAGTGATCGTTGAGCGCCAGACCCGCTCTGGCATCGAAGATGCTGGTGTGCGGATCGGTGATGAAATCGGAGGAGACGACCTCGTCGTCAACGTACTCGACGACGCCGGCCATCGGGCCTTCCGCGGCAGCCTTGACGGCGGCGCAGATCTCTTCATAAGTCGCTGCCTTCTCCAGACGGCAGGTCAGGTCGACGATGGACACGTCCGCGCTCGGGATACGCATGGAGGTGCCGGTCAGCTTGCCCTGCAGAGCCGGGATGACCTTGCCGACAGCCTTGGCAGCGCCGGTGCTGGTCGGGATGATGTTGCCGTGCACGCCGCGGGACAGGCGCCAGTTCTTCTTGGAGAAGCCGTCAACGACCTGCTGCGTGGCAGTGTCAGCGTGGACAGTGGTCATGAGGCCCTCGACGATGCCGAAGTTGTCATTGATGATCTTGGCCAGCGGCGCAAGGCAGTTGGTGGTGCAGGAAGCATTGGACACGATCTTGATGTCGGGGGTGTAAGCATCGAGGTTGACGCCGCAGACGAACATCGGCGTGTCGTCCTTGGACGGGCCGGAGAGCACGACGACCTGCGCGCCGGCATCCAGATGATCCTGCGCCTTTTCCTTGGTCAGGAATGCGCCGGTGCACTCGAGCACATACTCAACGCCCAGCTCACCCCAGGGCAGGAGCTTCGCATCACGGTTGTTGAGCAGCGCAACACGCTTGCCGTTGACGATCAGGGCCGGGTTTTCGCCCTCTTCAAAATCAACGGTGCCGTTGAAGCGGCCATGCACGGAGTCATACTTCACGGTATATGCCAGCTGCTCAGGCGTTTTGTCCGGAGCGTTGACGGCGACGACCTCAATATCGTCAGCGCAGATCGCGGCGCGGAATACCAAACGGCCGATACGGCCGAAGCCATTGATGCCAATTTTAATCATACTCGTTTCCTCCTGTTAGATCTGCTGCGCACAGCACGCAGCGCATTTCATACGGCTCTATTTTATATCAAATCCGAAAAAAGCGCAACCACATTCTTTCCAATTCACGATGCGCAGTCGATCACAAGTGACAATTTTTCGCTCAGATTTTCATAAAAACTTGTATCTATTGACGAGCTCTGGTATACTGATTTTTAATACATCACAGGGGGGATCGGAAAATGAGCAATACGCACATCATCGACTCGCTCAGCACACTGTTTTCCATGAGCACGACAGCTGTGCTCGGCGCGCAGGAGCAGTTCATCGCATTTATGAATCCGGCGGCGCAGGAACTCTTTCGCGGCGACCGCACAAACCACAAGCTCTCCGAGCTGCTGCCGGATCACATTACCGAGGCCACGGCGACAGAATTTGTGACCTCCGCCATGGTCGGCAAGCGCCATGTCATCGTATCCGTGACATCATTCGGCGCATTCCGGCTCTTCTCGCTTGAGCCGCAGGACGAAAACACGCTGCGCGCAGGTGCACAGTTTGCACCGTTTCTGACGTCGCTGTCGGGCTTCCACACGCTCACGATGTACTTTACCGACTACGGGATGCATCTAAGCGACGTGCACTTTCGCCACAATGCCGCCGAGCTCAAGCGATTTTATTACCGGCTGCTGCGTCTTGCGCTCAATGCCTCCACCGCCGCCGGGCTGAGCGACGGGTCGCTCGCATTCGCACCGCAGCTGTGCGACCTCGGTGCGGAATGCCGGATGCTGCTGGAAAACATACAGTCGATCGCTGACGACAACGGCATCGTGCTCGACGTGCACATTCCGGAAGTGCCGATCGAGTGCGCGCTCGACACGGCGCTCATCCAGCGGATGCTGCTCAACATCATCGCAAACTGCATGGAGCGCTGCTCGCGCGGCGACCGCATCCACATTGCCGTCACACAGGAGGGTGACCGCGCAGACATCATCATCTGTGACGACGGCACACGCATCGCTCCGGCGAAGCTCGGGACGATCTTCATCCCGCTGCGCGTGACAGGCGTGGACTTTTCCGACCTGAGCAGCAATGGTTTCGGTCTCACCGTCGCGCTCGGTGTCGCAGAAAAGCACAACGGCACGATCCTGCTCGAGAGCAACGCCTGGAACGGCACGACCTTCCACGTCGTGCTCAGTACGGTGCTGCCGGAGTCAACGCTGTTTCGCGCACCGAGAGCGCCCTATGTCCGCGCGGAGGAGGATCCCGTCCTTGTCTTTCTGGCGGATCAATTGCCGAAGATTTGAAACTGTGAGCCTTTTGCCGGAAAATCGCTTTGGTTTTCCG